>Ga0209187_1000181_pt1 | contig 138637 bp, 132 predicted proteins | sample BantaG_FD_187430 | JGI IMG/M metagenome (GOLD analysis project Ga0209187, IMG submission 187430) | Marine algal microbial communities from Bantry Bay, Ireland - BantryBay_4 metaG (SPAdes) (version 2) | ecosystem: Host-associated > Algae > Red algae > Unclassified | place: Bantry Bay, Ireland...
GATTATATAAAATATTACAATAATGAGAGAATTAAACAAAATTTAAATGGAATGAGCCCGATTGAATATCGAGCCAATTATTATCAAAATTAATTATAAATTTGTCTAAACTTTTGGGTGCACTTCAAAAACCAATGAGGGAGACCAAGATTACGCCACCACCAATGCCAAACATGCAACTAAAAAGTCCAGCCAAAAATCCTACAATAATTAGTATAATAATTATTTGTATCTCTAATTTTGTTTTCATTTCTGAGTATTCTTAAAAATTAGTAGCATATTCATGTTACATACTATAATAAAGGTGCCCATAATTTACAAAATGCTTCCTTTAATTTTTCGAAATTAGATCTATTTTTCCATGTTTCGGGATTCATTTCTTGTGCATTTTTTAAATCTGCTAAAAATAAAGTTTTTAACTCCTTACTTATGGTCTTATCGTATATAATGGCGTTTATTTCAAAATTTATTTTAAAGCTTCGGTAGTCCATGTTTGTAGTTCCTATAGAAGAAAACACATCGTCAACAACCATTGTTTTGGAATGTACAAACCCTTTAGTGTAGCGGTAGACCTTTATATTAGCATCAAACAATCGCTGTAGATAGGCATTAGAAGCATATTTAGCAATTAAAGTATCGCTTTTATCTGGAATTAGTAATCTTACATCAATTCCGCTACGGGAGGCAATTTGTAGGGCCAAAATAATTTCATCATTAGGAATAAAATATGGTGTAGTTATATAAATGTAGTGGTCTGCAGAAGTTATTGCTGCAAAAATAACATCCATAATATTTGCCCAATCGGTATCTGGTCCACTTGCTGCAATCTGCATTGCAATATTATGTTTACAAGGCTTATTTGGAAAATAAACTTTTTCAATTTTTACTTTAGAATCTGAAACAAACTCCCAGGTAGTTAAAAATTGAGCTTGCAAGGTTACAACAGCTTCGCCTTCTATACGAATATGTGTATCTCTCCAAAAGGGTGAACTGCCTGGTTTATTTACATACTCATCCGTAACATTTATTCCACCTAAGTAACCAATAGCACCATCTATAACAACGATTTTTCGATGGTTTCGATAGTTCATTCTTCCCGTAAATTTACTAAACAGTACGGGCATAAAGGAATAAAATTCAACACCACTATCTCTTATCTTACGTTTCATTTTACTAGAGATACTAGCGCCAACATCATCTACACTAAGTCTAACTTTTATTCCTTGCTTAGCCTTGTTACATAGTATATTTAATAGCTCTGTACCTATACCGTCGTCTTTTATAATGTAATATTCTACATGGATGTGGTGCTTTGCTTCTTTTAAATCCTTAAAAAGATGTTTAAACTTGACTTCACCATTTTTTAGAATTTCGACTGTGTTGCATCTTGTTAATGGAGCTTTATCACTTTTTTGTAGTAGCTTTACTAATCTAATTCTATCGTCTAAAAAATTATCTTCTAAATCTTGAAGTTCTTCATTATCATGAATTAATTCGGTGTTCAGTTCTTTAATAATCTTTTCGTTCAGAATATTTTTTCGATTGAAGATTTTATTTTTTCGATATTCTTGCCCAAATAGATAATAAATTAATAGCCCTAGAAACGGAAAAAACACCAGCACAATAATATATGTTAGCGTTTTTGAAGGATTAATACTTCTAAAAAGAATAGTAATTACAGCCGAAATAGCAAGCAAATAATTAACTGCTATTAATAGTATAAACCAATTCTCTTTAAATAGCGTTATCATTTAGGGTGCGGTAGAATAGTAACCTTTTTCTGGAATATCTATATAGTATTTTTTTCTTGAGGCGTTATTTAATTTATTCTCTCTTAACCATGGATTATGAATTTTTAAAATTTTATAATTAATCCCAAAATCTTTAGCAAATTGAGCAAAATCTGTAACAGCTGTATCCACTTCTACTTTATAAGTAGGTATTGCAGAGTACAAATCTTTAGATCTAAAATTAAATCCATATTTAGCTGGATGCGATAGGATTTCTTTTAAAGCAACAATCCTAAAAACATAACGCCCTGTTTCTTGGCCTAAAAGTAAATCGTAATAATTGTCAACTTTCTGGGCCTTTAAACGTTTTGATATACCATAATTTCCTGCATTGTAAGCTGCAGCAGCATTGGTCCATGAGCCTAAACGTGCTTTAGATTTCTTTAAATAATCGCACGCTACTTGTGTCGCCATTTCTAAATGATAGCGCTCGTCTACATTACTATTTACTTCTAATCCTTTTTCTCTTCCTGTCGCTTTCATTATTTGCCAAAAACCACTGGCGCCAGCTGGAGACTTCGCATTTGTTAGCCCGCTTTCAATAACGGCTAAATATTTAAAATCATCCGGAATACCATTCTTGGCCAAAATGGGCTCGATTATTGGAAAATATTTTTGAGCACGTTTAAACATTAACAAACCATTGGATTGCCAGTACGTATTAACTAGCAATTCTTTATCCATACGTTCTAAAATATCTGGATTATTTAAAGGAATTCCTTCACCAGCAAATTCTAAATTATAAGGCACTTGTAGCGCATAAACGTTATAATCGTTTATAATTTTCTTTTCTAAATTTTCATCGGTTGGTGCATTCTGAAACGCATTAACAAATAGTATTGCTAAGCACAATAGACCAATTCCTGATAATATTTTTTGTATAATTTTCATCCTCGTTTCTTTTTTTATAAAAGTAAAATAATTTACCGAAAAAGTAACTTTTTTACTCTAAAATTAATTTTGGTATATTTTCGTTAAACCACTTGTATTTATCTATAATCATTATGTGCGTACCATTTTTAACCGTTATACAATTCGTGATGTGATGGCGTGGAAAAACAAGATCTTTTTCTCCATGAATATGAATGACTTCTGCTATCTCCTCATCTTGCTCCCAATTAATGACTTGTTCAATGGCCCAATCGAGATAATATTTATCATTAACCGAAAGAAACCGTTTGTATAAATCTATACGCTTTTTTATTACATTTCCAAATGAAAACTTAGCCAATAGATCAAGGTTACTGGCTAATTGTGTTGGTAATAACTTATAGGCTTTTGTTGCTTTTAAAACTTTAAATCGCTTGGGCAACTCGTGTCTAGTTTTAACGCTGGATACTACAAAAAGCTTACGTAATACTACATGTTTACTCATTTCCTGAACCAAAATACCTCCAAAGGATACGCCTAACAATACTATATTATCATGTTTAATTTTTTTAGTCATCCTAAAGGCATATTCACTTATAGTTTCGTTTTTAGTTGGTATTTCCCAATGCAACTTGTGTAATTTAAACTGATTTTTGGGAAATGAAAGATTATTAAAAATCGATGGATTTGCTGCCATACCTGGCATTAAATAAACATGTATTAGGTCTTGATTCATAAGGATTTGAAAGCAATTTAAGATTTTTTTTTGTATTTTTGCAAAGTGTAAAGCTATAAAATAGTTGGCACTATTTTTGAATACTTATTTATAAATTAAACGTATTATATATGACTGATGCTGTTGAATTAGTTGACAATGATTTTCTACGTCAATTTGAACTAAAAACTGATGACCATTTTGCTAAAATTGAATATTCTTTGCAAGAACGAAAAATCTTTTTAACAAAATTAATCATCCCAGAAGATATAAAGGATGAACATTTTACTGGCAATTTTTTAAGATTAGTTTTTGAAAATATCGAAGAACGTAATTTAAGTGTTGTACCAACAAGTCCGGAAATAGCTAAATTTATTAGGCGTAATAGACAATACAAAAAATTATTACCTGTTGGGTTAAGGATATAGATTTGTTTAGAAAAAAGATACTAGATTAAAGAGAATAAAAATACGCTAACATCTACGTTGTTTTTTCTATGCTAATATTTCTTCAAATTCAAAACGCATTAAACCATCGTTATCAATTCCTGTAAGATTTACTTGATGTATTGTGTTAATTAACTCTGGATTCCAAGGTGTTTTTACTTTTATATAATTTTCTGTAAACCCTAGAATATAACCTGCTTTATTTTCACTTTCAAATAAAACAGATCTAGAAGTTCCTATCTGCTGTTCGTAAAAAGCACGACGTTTTTTTACGCTTAAACCACGTAACATTTTACTTCGCTTGCTTCTTATATGCTTTGGTATAACATCTGCTAAACTAGCTGCTTCAGTATTATCACGTTCAGAATATGTAAACACGTGTAAATAAGAAATGTCTAAAGTGTTTAAAAAATTATATGTCTCAAAAAAATGGTCGTCTGTTTCACCTGGAAAACCAACAATAATGTCTACTCCAATGCAGGCGTGCGGCATAACTGCTTTAATTTTCTCTACTCTATCTAAATATAATTCTCGTGTGTAACGACGCTTCATCATTTTTAAAATGGCGTTGTGCCCACTTTGTAATGGTATATGAAAATGTGGTACAAATGCTCTAGATTTACTTACAACATTTATAGTTTCATTTTTAAGCAAATTAGGTTCGATAGAAGAAATTCTTAAACGTTCTATACCTTCTACCCTATCTAATGCTTTTACCAATTCTAAGAACGTGTGTTCGTGCTTTTTGTTGCCAAATTCACCTTTACCATAATCGCCAATATTAACACCTGTTAATACAATTTCTTTTATGCCTTTAGAAGAAATTTCCCTAGCATTATTTAATACATTTTCCAATTCATCACTTCGAGAAATTCCTCTTGCTAATGGTATTGTGCAATAGGTACATTTATAATCGCAGCCGTCTTGTACTTTTAAAAAAGCACGCGTTCTGTCGCCAATAGAATAACTACCCACATAGAAATCGGCTTCTTCTATTTCGCAAGAATGGACTTGACCAAAATCTTTTTTTGTTAAATCGTTTAAATAATCTGTAATTTTAAATTTTTCTGTAGCACCAAGTACTAAATCAACACCAGTTACGTTTGCTAACTCTTGTGTTTTAAGTTGTGCATAACAACCAATAGCTGCTATAAAAGCTTCAGGATTAGCTTTTTGTGATTGCTTAACTATGGTTTTAAAACGCTTATCGGCATTTTCTGTTACAGAGCATGTATTTATAACGTAGATATCTGCAACTTCAGAAAAATCCACACGCTCAAAACTTTCATCTTTAAAACGTCTAGCAATTGTAGAGGTTTCAGAAAAATTAAGCTTACAACCTAAGGTGTAAAATGCGACTTTCTTTTTAGTATTTGCAATCAAAATTTAAATTTTTCCTAAATTAGATTTCATATATTTACTTCCTACTTTATTTAAGATTGCAAATTTACGTAAATGTTTGCACGTAAGACTATAAGTGATTTAAAATATGACAAATTTAAAGTTAGGACGTATGTTTAAAGGTCTTTTTGTAAGCTACCCATATCCTATACTATGTTTTTTGGTTTTTAATTGTTTTTCATGTAAAAACAATGAAGGCAATAACAATTTAAATCAAGTATTTAGATACAACGAACACAAAAACATTGGTTCCTTAGATCCTGCTTTTGCTAAAGATAATGCAGATATTTGGGCTATAAACCAATTGTTTAATGGTTTGGTGCAAATGGATGAGAATTTAAATGTAAAACCGTGTATTGCTAAAAGCTGGACCGTTTCAAAAAATGCCCTCACCTACTCCTTTTTAATTAGAGACGATGTGTTTTTTCATAAACATCAATTGTTTGGCAGAGATTCTACACGATCCGTTAATGCATTAGATTTTAAATACAGTTTTAATAGATTATTAGATAAAGAAATAGCGTCTTCCGGACGTTGGGTACTAAATAAAGTGGAAAGCTTTAAAGTAGACAATGATAGTATTTTTACTATTAAATTAAAACAACCCTTCCCTGCTTTTTTAGGATTGCTAACCATGAAATACTGTTCTGTTGTACCTAAGGAAATCGTAACACATTACGGATCCAATTTTAGAGCTAACCCTATTGGTACTGGTCCTTTTAAATTTAAACGTTGGGAAGAAAATATTAAACTAGTTTTTAGAAGGAATAACAATTATTTTGAAACAGACAGCCAAGGCAAAACGTTACCATATTTAGAAGCTATTGCCATTACATTTCTACCAGACAAGCAGAGTGAATTTTTACAATTTGTTCAAGGAAACTTAGACTTATTAAACTCATTAGATGCTTCTTATCAAGACGATATTCTATCGCGCAAAGGCGAATTAAGAGCAAAGTATAGGGCAAACATTAACATGATTCGTGGTCCTTACTTAAATACAGAATATTTAGCATTTTATATGGCGTCCAAAACGTCAGAAATGCAATCGAAGTTAATACGACAGGCCGTTAATTATGGTTTCGATAGACAAAAAATGATGACCTATTTACGAAATGGCATTGGTATTCCTGCTAATGGCGGTTTTATACCAAAAGGCTTACCAGGTTTTAGTGCTTCCATTGGATATACTTACAATCCCAAAAAATCTAAAGCATTAATAAAACAGTATAAAGCGGAAACTGGAAATGATTCTCCAGAAATTACGATTACAACAACGAGTAATTATTTAAATTTTTGTGAATATATACAGAGAGAGTTACAAAAAACAGGATTAATAGTTAATGTGGATGTTATTCCTGCCGCTACTTTAAAAAGCGCAAAGGCCAATGGAAAATTAGATTTATTTAGAGCCAGTTGGGTTGCAGATTATCCTGATGCTCAAAATTACTTGTCTTTATATTACAGTAAAAATTTTGCGCCAAATGGCCCAAATTATACACATTTTAAAAGTGACATTTTTGATGCTTTGTATTCTAAATCTTTTTCAAAAACGAATACGACATCTAGAGAAACGCTCTACACAACTTTGGATAGTTTAGTCATGCAGGAAGCACCAATTGTACCGTTGTATTATGATGAAGTAGTACGATTTACCGGAAAAAATGTGCATAATTTAGGTATTAACCCTATAAATATGTTGAACCTAAAAGGCGTGACCAAAAAATAAGATAACAGTTTAATTGCGTCTAAACTTTTTAGTTTCTTCAAAAATGTGTTCTAAAATAGCTTGATCTATCGCCGTAAATTCTAAACCTCTTCTAGACATTACCACCTTGCAAACCTCAAATGCTTTTTTTGTAAGATAGGTAGTAAAACCGCCATGACCACCCCAACTGTAGCTAGGCACAAAATTTCTTGGAAAACCACTTCCAAATATATTAGCATTTACGCCAATTACAGTTCCTGTATTAAACATAGTATTAATACCACATTTACTATGGTCTCCCATCATTAAACCACAAAACTGTAAACCGGTTTTTGCAAATCCTTCGGTATCGTAGTCCCATAATCTTACCTCAGCATAATTGTTTTTCAGGTTAGAGTTGTTTGTATCGGCACCTAAATTGCACCACTCCCCAATTACAGCATTCCCTAAAAAGCCGTCGTGACCTTTATTAGAGTACCCAAAAAGCACAGCATTGTTTACCTCACCTCCTACCTTACTATGTGGCCCAACAGTTGTAGCACCGTAAATTTTACTCGCCATTTTTAAAGTAGCATTCTCACAGAGTGCTAAGGGACCGCGTACGACACTGCCTTCCATAATTTCGGCATTTTTACCAATATATATCGGTCCGGTGCTTGCATTAAGTGTTGTAAACTCCAGTTTAGCACCAGGCTCTATAAAAATTTGATCTGTTTCTATACAGTTGTTGGATTCTGGAATGGGTTGAGATGTTCTTCCTTTGGTAATTAGTTTAAAGTCGGCTTTAATGGCTTCAGCGTTTTTTGCAAAAATATCCCAAGTATGTTCAATAGTGAGCACGGGTTCTTCAAATTCAATAACATTAAAAGAATCTAAATTTATAGCATCATCGCCTTCTTCTACATAAAACGCTACAATCTGCTTATTTATAAAAATAGCTTGATTTTTTTTTAAAGCTTTAATTTTTTCAACCAGTGTCTCGGTAGGGCAAAACGAGGCGTTAATCATTATATTAGCTTCCATCTCTACCATAGGCCATTTTTTAGACAAGTAATCTTCTGTAACCGTTGTAGTTGTTGCTTGTAGGTGTTTTTCCCATTTTTCACGAATGGTTAGTATACCAACTCTAATATCGGCTACTGGACGTGTGTACGTAAATGGTAATAATTGATTTCGTGATGGACCATCAAAAAGAATGTAATTCATAAAACACGTTAAGGTTAAAAATTAAAGGTTATCAGTTGCCAAAGCATATGTCTAACAATTGCCCACTCAAACAATTGACTCTAATATTATTCTTTGTAAAAATACTTTAATTACTGAAAACAAAAAAGCCTTTCATTTTTAAATGAAAGGCTTTTAGTATAAGGTGGCTAAATTACTTTTTAAATTTAGCATATTTGTTTTTAAACTTATCAATACGTCCAGCAGTATCTATTAATTTAGACTTACCAGTATAAAAAGGATGAGATGTTCTAGAAATTTCCATTTTTACTAATGGATACTCAACACCATCAACTTCTAAAGTTTCACTTGTATTGGCTGTAGATTTCGTTAAAAACACATCTTCGTTAGACATGTCTTTAAATGCAACTACTCTATAATTTTCTGGATGGATATCTTTTTTCATCGGGTATTACTTTAAATATATTCTAATTTCGAGGTGCAAATTTAATCATTTTTTACAATTGTACACTATATTTTTTAAATAATTTAAACTTTTTTGTGTAACGTTTTTTTATATTTGGCTACTAACAAACACAACTAACACTTAAACTAAATATTATGGAAACTTCAACAAAATCTTCTGCAATTAATTATGGACTTTATTTAGGTGGCATATTGGCGCTAATAACTTTACTAGGGTATGCGTTGTATATAGATTTACTAACTAAATGGTGGCTTGGTATAATATTATTTGTTGTCATAATAATTTTTGGAATAATCTCTGCAATAAAATCTAAAAAAATGCAAAATGGAATTATTTCCTTTAAAGAAGCTTTTAGCTCTTATTTTATTACTGTTGCCATTGGTATTATTATTAGTATGTTAATAAGTATTATATTATTTAATTATGTGGATCCTGAAGCTGCTATCACCTTAAAAGAAAAAACAATCGAAGCGACAATACAATTAATGCGAAATTTTAATGCTCCTGAAGAGGCTGTTGAACAAACATTAGAACAAATGGAAGCTCAGAAAAATCAGTTTTCTATCTTGCCTCAATTACAATCTAATGCTATCTTTTTAGTAATACAAGCTCTAATTGGTCTCATTATAGCTTTAATAGTTAAAAGAAACCCAGAAACTGTAGAATAATTTTATCTTTGAAGTATCAACTTTCAAAATAATCCATGGACATATCTGTAGTTATACCACTACTAAACGAGCAAGAATCGCTCACAGAATTACACGATTGGATTGCAAAAGTTATGCAGTCCAATCGTTTTTCTTATGAAATACTTTTTATAGACGATGGCTCTACCGATGGTTCCTGGAGCACGATAAGAAAATTATCTACAAAAGATGCAAACGTTAAAGGCATTCGGTTTTTAAAAAACTTCGGTAAATCGCAAGCTTTACATGCTGGTTTTGAGAAAGCTCAAGGCGATGTTATTATAACGATGGATGCTGATTTACAGGACAATCCTGAAGAGATCCCTTCACTATTCTCTAAAATAATAAATGAAGATTTCGATTTAGTGTCTGGCTGGAAACAAAAACGTTTTGATAATAAGCTAACTAAAAATTTACCTTCAAAATTATTTAACTGGGCCGCACGTAAAACGTCTGGCGTTAAGCTTAACGATTTTAATTGTGGACTTAAAGCTTACAAAAATGTTGTAGTTAAAAATATAGATGTTAATGGCGAAATGCACCGCTATATTCCTGTTCTAGCCAAAAACGCTGGCTTTAATAAAATAGGAGAGCAAATAGTAAAACACCAAGCTAGAAAATATGGTGAAACTAAATTTGGTATGGAGCGGTTTATTAATGGTTTCCTAGATTTAATTACCATCTGGTTTATCTCGCGTTTTGGCAAAAGACCAATGCATTTATTTGGTGCTTTAGGTGTTATTATGTTTACTATTGGTTTTGTTTTTTCTGCTTATTTAGGTATCAATAAAATATTCTTCCACAAAGCTGGAAGGTTAATAACCCAAAGACCTCAGTTCTACATTGCGCTAGCAACAATGATTATTGGTACTCAATTTTTTATTGCTGGCTTTTTAGGTGAAATAATTTTACGTTCTAAACAAAATAAAAAACGCTATTTAGTAAAAGAAGCGTTAAATCTTGACCAAGACACACCTAATTGATGTTTTATTAATCCAACGTTTTATATAATGCTTATTTTTGCATTCTATTATTTTACAATATGATATACATTGAGCCAGAATTGTTAGATAGAGTTAACAATTGGTTAACGCCAACCTTTGACAAAGACACACAATTAAAGATTAAAGATCTTATTGGTGCAAATCCTAAAGAACTAAAAGAAAGTTTTTACAAAAACTTAGAGTTTGGAACTGGAGGTATGCGCGGCATTATGGGTGTTGGCACTAATAGAATTAATAAATATACGCTAGGAAAAAACACTCAAGGCATTAGCAATTATATGCATCAAGTATTTCCTAATACACCATTAAAAGTAGCTATTGCTTACGATTGTAGACACAATAGTAAATTTCTAGCTAAAACAGTTGCAGATGTCTTTTCAGCCAATGGTATAGAAGTCTTCCTATTCGAAGACCTTCGTGCCACACCAGAATTATCTTTTGCATTAAAACATTTAAACTGCCAGTGCGGTATTGTATTAACCGCCTCGCACAATCCTCCAGAATATAACGGTTATAAAGTATATTGGCAAGATGGTGGACAATTAGTTCCGCCTCAGGATACGGAAATTATTAACTTAATCGATAGTTTAGATTATAATGAAATTAAATTTAAAGCTAAAGAACATATTATCCATTATATAGGTAAGGAAATAGACGATATTTTTATTAATGCATCTGTAAAAAATGGAAGCTTTAATACTTCCGCGGATGCGAGAAAAAATTTAAACGTGGTATTTACCTCATTGCACGGAACCTCTATTACAGTAGTTCCCGAAACACTTAAGCGTGCAGGCTATACCAACGTAAATATAGTGCAAGAACAACGTGAGCCTGATGGCGATTTTCCAACGGTTGCATCTCCAAACCCGGAAGAACCTGAAGCTTTAAAAATGGCAATAAATTTAGCCAATACAATCCAAGGTGATATTGTTATTGGTACAGATCCAGATTGCGATAGATTAGGCATTGCTGTTAGAGATCTAGATAATAAGCTTGTTATTTTAAATGGCAATCAAGCCATGCTATTAATGACGGATTTCTTGCTTAAACAATGGGAAAATAAAAATAAAATAAATGGTAATCAATTTATAGCAAGCACCATCGTATCTACACCAATGCTATCTGTTTTAGCCAAAGCCTATGGTGTAGACTGTAAAATTGGTTTAACGGGTTTTAAATGGATTGCCAAAATGATAAAAGACTTTCCAGAATTAGACTTTATTGGTGGTGGCGAAGAAAGTTTTGGGTATATGGTGGGCGATTTTGTACGGGATAAAGATGCGGTTACTGCTACACTTCTGGCTTGCGAAATTGCAGCACAAGCTAAAGCAAATGGCAGCTCTGTATATCAAGAATTAATAAAACTCTATGTTAAACATGGTCTTTATAAAGAACGTTTAATATCCATAACAAAAAAAGGAATGGAAGGTGCTCAGGAAATTAAACAGATGATGATTACAGCCCGCCAAAATCCATTAAAAGAAGTAAATAACTCTAAAGTCGTTTTAATTGAGGATTACAAATTATCCATCTCAAAAAATATGGTTACAGAACAAACCAAGATTTTAGACCTTCCAAAATCTAATGTCCTAATTTACTATACAGAAGACGGTAGTAAAATTGCATTACGTCCAAGCGGGACAGAACCAAAAATTAAATTTTATATTAGTGTTAATAAAATGTTAGATAAGGTGCCTGATTTTAAAGTAGTAGAACAACAATTGGAAACAACTATTGATAACATCATTAATGACATGAAATTAAACTAATCGATGAATTACCTTAAAAAAATATTTGTATATGCCATACCCTATAAACGCTATGTTTATTTAAATATTTTCTTTAATATACTATATGCATTATTTGGTGCATTATCTTTTATTGTTTTAATGCCAATGTTAAATATATTATTTAACGAAGATCAAGAAGTAATAGAAAAAGCACCAGTTTACCAAAATTTAAGCGAATTAGGAAGCTATCTTAAAGACAGTTTTTATTATTACATACAAGAATATGCACAAGAAGATAGATTAAAATCTCTAACGCTAGTTATTATAATGGTTATAATTGTTTTTTTACTTAAAAACATATTTAATTATTTGGCTTTATATTTTGGAACTTTTTTAAGAAACGGCATCTTAAAAGACTTACGTAATACGCTATACAAAAAGACCGTAAGCTTACCTATTAGTTTCTTTTCAGAAAAACGAAAAGGAGACATTATGGCTAGAGTATCTGGCGATGTTAACGAGGTGCAAAATTCATTTCTATCTGTACTAGAAATTATTGTAAGGGAGCCTCTTAGTATTATCTTTTCAATAGTAATCATGTTAACTATTAGCATAAAGCTTACCATCTTTGTATTTATTTTTATACCTACAGCAGGTTTTATTATTTCGCTTATTGCAAAGAAATTAAGAAAACAATCTGCAGATGTCCAAAAAGAACAAGGCATATTTTTATCGACTTTAGAAGAAACACTAAACGGATTAAAAATTATAAAAGGATTTAATGCTGAAGGTTTATTTAATACAAAATTTACCGACTCCACTCAACGTTCTGCTACGTTTTCTAATAAAATGATGAATCGCCAAAACATAGCAACGCCTTTAAGTGAGCTATTAGGAATCGTTACTATCTCATGCTTATTATGGTTTGGTGGTCGTATGGTTATACTAGATAAAACGTTGCTTGGTTCAACTTTTATAGGATTTATGGGCTTAGCTTACAACATTCTTACACCTATAAAAGCATTAAGCAAAGCGAATAATAATGTACAACGTGGTAATGCAGCAGCAGAACGTGTATTAGAAATTATTGAAGCAGAAAGCCCAATTAAAGATCCTGAAAACGCAAAAATTAAAACCGATTTTATTAATGCGGTAAAAATTGAAAATATTTGCTTTAAATATGAAGATGATTACGTACTTAAAAACTTTACCGTAGATGTTAATAAAGGTAAAACCATTGCATTAGTTGGGCAATCTGGTAGTGGAAAAAGCACTATTGCAAACCTTGTAACACGTTTTTACGACGTAAACGAAGGCAAAATTACTATAGATGGTGACAATATAAAAGACCTCACTAAACATTCGCTTCGTAATTTAATGGGCTTGGTAACACAAGACTCTATATTATTTAACGATACTGTAAAAAACAATATATTAATTGGCAAAGAAAATGCAACGGATGAAGAGGTTATAGAAGCTTTAAAAATTGCCAATGCATGGGAATTTGTTAAAGACTTACCTAAAGGCATAGAAAGTAATGTTGGAGATTCTGGTAATAAATTGTCTGGTGGACAAAAACAGCGTTTAAGTATTGCAAGGGCTGTATTAAAGAATCCACCAATAATGATTCTAGATGAAGCAACCTCAGCTTTAGATACAGAAAGTGAGCGTTTGGTGCAAGTGGCACTTGAAAATATGATGAAAAACAGAACATCTATTGTAATAGCACACAGATTATCTACCATTCAAAATGCAGATAGAATAATTGTAATGAGTAAGGGTCAAATTGCCGAGCAGGGCAAACACAACGAGCTTATTGCATTAGATGGTATCTATAAAAAACTTGTAGATATGCAGAGCTTTGAGAAATAAAGAATTTTAATAAAATCATAATTACATTTAAACCAAATGTAATAACTACAGTCTAAATTAAAATCTTCTCAGTGTCCAAAGAAACCCAACTCTTAGCACAACTACAAGGTAAAGGCAACAAAGATGCAGCCTTTAAAGTGCTAGTAGCACAATACAAGAAACGGTTGTATTGGCACATTAGAAGTATTGTAAAATCTCATGAGGATGCAGACGATGTGCTTCAAAATACATTTATAAAGGTATACAGAAGCATAGATAGTTTTAAAGGTAAAAGCAAACTCTACTCTTGGCTGTATAGAATTGCTACAAACGAATCCATTACACTCCTAAATAAAAACGCAAAACGCTTACAAATTACAAATCAAGAAGTACAAGATTTGGCTATAAACAATATGGAATCTGATGTGTATTTTGAAGGAGATGCCATACAATTAAAGCTTCAAAAAGCCATTGCAACATTACCAGAAAAACAACAATTGGTTTTTAATATGAAATACTTTCAAGACCTAAAATACAAAGAGTTGTCTCAAATTTTGGACACAAGCGAAGGTGCATTAAAAGCATCCTACCATATTGCAGTACAAAAAATTGAGGCTTATTTAACTAAATATTAAACTATTTAAATAAATAATAGTCTTAATAATACATAAAAGATCATTCCATTTACGTGGGCAAAAATAATGAAAAACAACAAACTAAATAGTATTGAAAATTCGGGCTTTAAGGTACCTGACGATTATTTTAAAGGCCTTGAAGATACCGTTTTAGCAGAAGCTAAACTTAAGAGTTTAGTTAGTGTCTCTGGTTTTATAACACCTGAAGATTATTTAGAAAACTTTAATGTTTCGTTTAAAAAAGAAACCAAAGTAATTTCTCTTTTTTCTAAGAAAAAGGTAATATACTTTTCAAGTATTGCAGCGGCTTTAGTATTATTTTTAAGTTTACATATACTAAATAATGGGTCTTTATCTTTTAAAGATTTAGATATAACCACGGTTGACAACTATATTTTAAATGAAACTGAAATTGAAGATTTAACATATTTATTTCAAGACAATCAGTTAAGCGAAAATCAATTTATAGAATACTCATTAAGTGATGATGCATTGGATAGCTATTTAGAAGCTACAGATATTAACGACTTATATTTAGAATAACGATGAAAACAATTAAAACAATTTTTGTACCAGTTCTTGCCTTGCTAATTGCAGTAAACTTACATGCGCAAAAATCTGATAAAGAAAAAATAAAAGCCTTGAAGGTCGCTCATATAACAGAACAACTGGATTTAACACCTAAAGAAGCACAAGCTTTTTGGCCAATTTATAATGCAAATGAAGACGCTAACAATAAGCTAAGAGATAATTCTGTTAGAAGACGCTTAAAAGCATTATCAATCGCATCGTCCGAAACTGAAATAACGGAAAAAGAAGCTAAAGAATTACTAGATAAAATCGTTAACATGGAACGTTCTAGACAGAAGATTCAGCATGATTATTTTATTAAATTAAGGGCACTACTGTCCTCTAAAAAAATACTTAAACTCATGAATGCTGAACGCTCATTTAGACGCAAAATGATAAAAGAATTTAAGGAAAGACATCGTGGAGATCAATCTAAACGTTAATTAATTTTATACGGTTTTGGCAACTGGCTTTTCCGTACTTATTTATTTTCATTCAAGGATAAATTCAGCAAACTGTTCTGTTTTAAGTACATTCCAATCTTCTCTAGTTATACTGAAATAAACGTCATTCCTGCTTTCGCCATTGGGTGCAATATAATTATTTCTAAAAACACCTTCTTTTTTTGCTCCTAATTTTTCGATTGCTCGTTGCGACCTTAAATTTTCTTGGTCTGCACTAAACTGAATTCGTCTAAATTTGATATTTTCAAAACCAAATTTTAATAACTCGTATTTACAGGCTTTATTCAGCCCAGTTCCTTGAAATTCTGTTCCGTACCAAGTCCAACCAATTTCACATTTTTCGCTCGTTTTATTCAAATAACCATATCTCGTGCTACCAACAATTCGGTCTGTTTTCTTATCGATAATTAGAAAAGGATAACAAATTCCATTTTCCTTGTCCTTAATTGTGTTTGCCAAATAATTATTAAAGTCATTTTCATTTTTCATTAACATACCCATAAACTCCCAAATTCTGTCGTCGAAAATTATTTCTTTCAGTTCTTGGTTTCTCTTATTTTCAAAAGGTAGTAAGATAATCCGATCGTTTTCAAGTTGTATTTTTGTATTTAAAATCTCAATGTTCATTATTTTTTATTTTGCTTGTTGCCAACACTAAAATATCACACGTGTGCCAGCCTAACAACTTTATTACAACTAGCTCAACAACACAATGCGCTTTATCTAAACGTTAATTTGGCAATTCGTTTATTTCCTGCTGCATAAGCCACACTATCATTTACAAAACGAAGCGTATAGAAACCTTCGTCGCTTAAATGTGCCCAGTTATTTCCAGCATTATTAGAATAGTCTATGCCATTAAATCCAATAGCAACCAATTCTTTGGCACGTCTACCGGGTATATATTGTACGCAACTTCTATAACCAGGACTTTGGTTTTGGGCAACTAATTGCCACGTTTTACCACCATCTTGAGTTCTTATTTTATTAGCAGAACTATCTGTAGCTTTAGAATAATCGCCACCAATAGCAAAACCATTATGTTCATCGTAAAAATCTAAGGAATACATTCCTGTTGTATCTAAGCCTTGGACAATTGGTGTGTTAAAAACTTCCCATGTTTTACCTTTATCTGGTGAGTATAATATTCGGCTTGCCTTACCGCCAGTTGCAACCCATGTTTTATTACCAACAATTGCAATATTTGTATCGCTTGCTGCAAAAGCAGCCTCACCAATTTTGGCTTTTGGTAAGTTATCACACAATAGTTTGTTCCATGTATTACCTCCATCGCGAGTAATTATTACACTCATACAATCGTCTGTTGGATCACCAATAGCTATACCTTCCATATCATTCCAGAAATTCATAGCATCATAAAATGCTTTTTCATGGTCCTCTTGGTAAACTAACTTTGTTTCTTCTGTTTCCATTTTATATAAATATGCAGGACTTGCTATTGTAAGTGCAAAACCTGCATCCTTAGTACTAGCAAAAGCTCTAAAATTCAACAGGTTGTTATCTGCATCTATTTCAATTGGAAAAATAACATTTCCAGCTTCAATCATGCCTCCTTTTCCAGTAGAAGAAAGAAAAAAGAACCCATCTTGATTTTTAACTCTTTCCAAGGCTCTCACATTTAAAGTAGAATCAGTTAACAACATTTCAATTTCAACTTGGGTAATAGCTCTTGGTATAAAATTATTATGCTTTCTTGATTCATGTGTCTTACAAGACACTATTAGAAGTGTAACAAAAAATAGTATTAGAATTTGTTTCATCAGTTATTTAAATTTTTATAAAAATAGAAAAGCAAATCTAATTAACATACAAACACTTAAACTAATAAACATTTTAACGTACCTTTGCAGGCTGAATTGACTATCATAACCAACTTGATTTTTAATTCTTTTAAATTTTAAAAATGAGATTACATAGAAATTTATGCTTTGCTACAGTTGATGGATTATTGTTAATCTTTAACGAGGGTAATTATGCAGATAAAGTTGTACAACAGTTACTTAAACGCGATAAGCGTTGGGGAAGCAGAGATAGAGGTTTTGTTGCAGAAACCACATACGATATTGTGCGATGGAAACGCTTATACGCAGAAATTTCAAATGTAAAAGAGCCTTTTTCTCGTGACGATATTTGGCGTTTATTTGCAGTTTGGGCTACATTAAAAGGTATTAAATTACCAGATTGGAAATACTTTGAAGGTACACCAACCAGAAAAATAAAAGGACGTTTTGATGAGCTTTCTAACATTAGAAAAATTAAAGAATCTTTTCCAGACTGGATGGACGAATTACTTGTTAGTGAACTTGGTGAAGATGTGTGGAATGAAGAAGCTACCGCTCTTAACCAACAAGCAGATGTTATTTTAAGAGTCAATACACTTAAAACAACAAAAGAAAAATTAAAAACTGAATTATTTGATTTAGATATTGAAACTGAAGAATTAAAAGGATATCCAGATGCTTTAAAATTGGCAGAACGAGGTAATGTATTTACAACTGAAGCCTTTAAAAATGGCTGGTTTGAAGTCCAAGATGCCTCGTCTCAATTAGTAGCAGAATTTTTAGATGTAAAAAGTGGAATGAAAGTTGTAGATGCTTGTGCAGGTGCAGGTGGAAAATCGTTACACATTGCTGCCTTAATGAAAAATAAGGGTCAAATAATGGCAATGGATATATATGAAAATAAATTAAAAGAATTAAAACGTCGTGCAAAACGTGCGGGTGCTCATAATATAAACATGCGAGTTATAGACTCTACAAAGCCCATTAAAAAATTATACGATAAAGCAGATCGCGTTCTAATAGATGCGCCGTGCTCAGGATTGGGAGTTTTACGAAGAAATCCTGGTGCAAAATGGAAAATGAAACCAGAATTTATTGATAATATTAAAAATACACAATTACAAATATTAAACTCATATTCTAGAATGGTAAAACCGGGTGGAAAACTTGTATATGCTACATGCTCTATTTTGCCCTCAGAAAATAACCTACAGGTTGAAACATTTTTAGCATCAGATAATGGAAAGGAGTTTGTGTTTGAAAAAGACAAAGCTATTTTAGCTCACGAATCCGGTTTTGATGGATTCTATATGGCTTTATTGAAAAAAAAGTCATCAAATTAAATCTAAAGTTTTATGAAACATATTTACTTTGTATTACTTTTTTTAATTAATGTTTTCAGTTACGCACAATTAAGACCTACTGCAAATTTGCAAGCCTATTATAGCGGTATTAATTTTAGTGACGCTGGAACAACCTTATTAGAGAATTTAGCTGTTAAAACCATTTCCAAGCATGATAATATATTAAGCTATTCGCAAAGACATCAATTTTTATATGATGCCGATGAGGATCCATCAAATACATCTAACGTTTTATTAATGTATACTGGCAAAAGCCAAATAGATCATGAATGGTTATCAGGATCAAATCCAAATCAAACCCAAACTTTTAATACAGAACACATTTATCCACAATCTCTAATTAACGCTACTGCTAAAGCAGATTTGCATCATTTAAGAACTTGCAATATTAATATTAATTCTAGTAGAGAAAATAAGCCCTTTGCAGATGTTTCCGTATCGAGTAACTATCAAAATTTAGGGGATCGTTGGTTTCCAGGCGACGAGTGGAAAGGAGATGTTGCAAGAATGATTATGTATCTAAATTTAAGATACAACGCGTCTTTTGATGCTGTCGGTAATTTAGCACTGTTTTTAAAATGGAATGTTGAAGATCCTGTTTCAGATTTTGAAATAAATAGACAAACAATTATTTCTGGCGCTCAAGGTAATCGTAATCCTTTTATCGACAATCCTTATCTAGCTACATTAATTTGGGGAGGAGCAGCTGCAGAAAATCGCTGGGAGAGCGTATCTGTTTTAGAGTTTTCTGTAGATGCTGTAAAAATATATCCCAATCCAGTAAAGGGAATGCTATTAAATATTGAAGTTATAGAAAACACACGTTATGAAATCTACGATGTTTTAGGTAAAAAAATATTAACTGGTAAGGTAACACCAACAAGTCAAAAAGTAGATGTGTCTAATCTTAATAAAGGTGTTTATATTTTAAAATTAGATTCATCTGCCGGCAGTATCTCTAAAAAATTAATTAAGAGCTAGTGGTTATCAATACGTATTAAAATAAAGTGATTCTGTTAGATTCGCTTTTTTTTGGTTAATAACCACGTGAATAACTATTAAATTAAGTCTTACTTTTAGTGAAAATTTCTAACTAAAAAACCTAAATTTGTGCTTGTAATAAACCTCTTCAAACCTCTATATAATGATCCATTTCTTCGGAAACCAAAACAGTAAAATTTTTGCTGTTCAAGTAACAAAAGAATTAACAACGGATGCCATATCTAAACTGACATGGCTATTTGGTAATCAGCCAATAATAGAACAAGCATCATTGGATGCTTTTTTTGTTGGACCAAGAGCTGCTATGATTACGCCATGGAGCACAAATGCTGTAGAGATTACTCAAAATATGGGGATAGAAAACATCATTAGAATTGAAGAATTTAAAGCTTGCAAGCCAGATTTTATGGCTTTCGATCCTATGATTTCTGAAAAATATAAATCTTTAAACCAAGACGCTTTTACAACAGATGTAGAGCCCGAAGCCATATTAAATATCCAAGATATTTCAGTATATAATGCTCAAGAAGGTTTGGCTTTAAGTAATGCTGAAGTTGAGTATTTGGAAAATGTTTCAAAAAAAATTGGTCGACCGTTAACAGATTCTGAAGTTTTTGGTTTTTCTCAAGTAAATTCTGAGCATTGTCGTCATAAAATCTTTAATGGTACGTTTATTATTGATGGAGAAGAGAAAGAGACCTCACTGTTTAAACTTGTAAAAGAAACCGCTAAACAGAATCCACATAATATCGTATCGGCATATAAGGATAACGTAGCGTTTATAAAAGGTCCAATAGTAGAACAGTTTGCACCAAAAACCGCAGATAAACCAGATTATTACCAAACTGAAAAATACAATTCCGTAATTTCCTTAAAAGCAGAAACACACAATTTTCCAACAACTGTGGAACCTTTTAATGGCGCTGCAACTGGCTCTGGAGGAGAAATTAGAGATAGACTTGCTGGAGGAAAAGGCTCATTACCATTAGCAGGTACAGCAGTTTACATGACGTCTTACTCTAGGTTAAAAGACAATAGTTCTGATAACAATCGTGGATGGGAAAACGCATTTTCAGCACGCGATTGGTTATACCAAACGCCGGTAGATATTTTAATAAAAGCAAGTAATGGTGCTTCAGATTTTGGTAATAAATTCGGGCAACCATTAATTTGTGGTTCTGTGCTAACTTTTGAGCATGACGAAACTAAAAATACCAATCAAAACGGAAACAAAAAGCACAAACCAAGAAAACTTGGTTATGACAAGGTTATCATGCAAGCCGGCGGCATTGGTTACGGTAAGGCAGATCAAGCCTTGAAAGACATTCCAAAAGTTGGCGATAGAATTGTAATTCTTGGCGGCGAAAATTACCGCATAGGAATGGGTGGCGCAGCAGTTTCTAGTGCAGATACTGGAGAATTTAAATCAGGAATAGAGCTTAACGCCATACAACGTTCTAATCCAGAAATGCAAAAACGTGCGGCCAATGCGGTTCGTGGCATGGTAGAAAACCAAGAAAATTTTATTGTCTCTATTCATGATCATGGTGCTGGCGGACATTTAAATTGTTTATCAGAACTGGTTGAAGACACCGGTGGAAAAATAGATTTAGACGCCTTACCTGTAGGAGATCCTACATTATCTGCTAAAGAAATTATTGGTAATGAATCTCAAGAACGTATGGGATTGGTTATTGCTGAAAATCAAATAGAGATTTTGCATAGCATTGCAGAACGAGAACGTTCTCCAATGTATAATGTTGGTGAGGTAACAGGAAACAACCGCTTTACTTTTGAGTCTAAAACCAAAGGCGATAAGCCTATGGATTTAGCTTTAGAAGATATGTTTGGTAGCTCGCCTAAGACAGTTTTACATGATATTACTGTTGATAGAAATTATGGTGCAATTTCATATCAGTCAGACGCTTTTTATGACTATTTAGACCAAGTACTACAATTAGAAGCTGTTGCTTGTAAAGACTGGTTAACTAATAAAGTAGACCGTTGTGTTGGTGGTAAAGTTGCCAAACAACAATGTGTTGGGGCATTGCAATTGCCATTAAATAACGTTGGTGTAATGGCACTCGATTTTAAAGGAAAAGAAGGTATTGCTACTTCAATAGGCCACTCACCTATTTCCGGATTAATTAATCCGGTTGCAGGAAGCAGAAACAGTATTACAGAAGCCTTAACAAATATTATCTGGGCACCATTAAAAGATGGATTACAATCCGTTTCATTATCTGCAAACTGGATGTGGCCTTGTAAAAATGAAGGTGAAGATGCACGTTTGTATAAAGCTGTGCAAGCCATTTCAGAATACGCTATAGATTTAGGAATTAATGTTCCAACTGGAAAAGATTCGTTGTCTATGAAACAAAAATATCCTGATGGAGATGTAATTTCACCTGGAACGGTAATTATTTCTGCTGCTGGTAATTGTAATCATGTTTCTAAAGTAGTTGAGCCATTATTTAAAAATAATTCTGGAGATATTTATTATATTAATCTTTCTCAAGACGATTTTAAATTAGGAGGAAGTTCTTTTGCACAAATTTTAAATACAATTGGAAATGAAACCCCTAATGTAAAGGATTCAGCTTTCGTAAAAAATGTATTTAATACCATTCAGCAATTAATAAAGGATGAGCAAATTGAGGCAGGGCATGATGTTGCTTCTGGTGGATTAATTACTACGGTATTAGAACTTTGTTTTGCAGACTTAAACTTAGGAGCTGAGTTAGACATTACTGCTTTAAACCAAAAAGACTCTTGTAAACTATTATTTAGTGAAAATTCTGGCATTGTTTTTCAAGCTAAAAATGCTTCAATTGAAAAGAAATTAAAAGAGGCTAATATCGAATTCTTTAATATAGGAAAGGTAACAGAGAGCGACACGCTAAGTATAATTAATCATGATGAAGTGTATACTATGAGTGTTTCTAGATTAAGAGATATGTGGTATAAAACCTCTTTCCTGCTCGATCAAAAACAAACAGCAAATAATCTAGCTCAAGCGCGTTATAAAAATTATAAAAATCAACCTTTAAAATATGTTTTTCCAAAACATTTTACGGGAAAACTAGAAGAGGTCATTGCAAACGTAGAGAACCAATCTCTCAAAAAGGTTGGGATTGTCACGTCGGAAACTCCTCGAAATAAGAATAAGCGTCCTAAAGCAGCAATTTTACGCGAGAAAGGCTCTAATTCTGAACGCGAAATGGCAAACGCCATGTATTTAGCAGGTTTTGATGTTAAAGATGTACACATGACCGATTTAATATCTGGTCGTGAGGATTTAAAAGACATTCAATTTTTAGGGGCTGTTGGAGGCTTTTCTAATTCCGATGTTTTAGGCTCTGCAAAAGGTTGGGCTGGCGCAATAAAATATAATGATAAAGCGAATAAAGTGATTAATGATTTCTTTAAACGCCAAGACACACTTTCGGTGGGTATTTGTAATGGCTGCCAATTATTTATGGAGCTAGACCTTATCAATCCAGAGCATGATAAGCATGGAAAAATGATTCATAACGACTCTAAAAAACATGAAAGTTCATTTACATCAGTAGTTATTAAAAAAAACAATTCTGTTATGTTATCTTCTTTAGAAGGCACTAAACTTGGTGTTTGGATTTCTCATGGCGAAGGAAATTTTAAATTACCATATTCTGAAGAGAAATATAATATTGTTGCTAAATATGGTTACGATGCATATCCAGCCAATCCGAATGGTTCAGATTTTAATACTGCAATGCTTTGTGATAAAACGGGAAGACATTTAGTAACCATGCCGCATATAGAACGTTCCACTTTTCAATGGAATTGGGCAAATTATCCAAAAGGTAGGAAAGACGAGGTTTCGCCTTGGTTAGAAGCTTTTGTTAACGCTAGAATTTGGGCTGAAAAGAATAAACATCTAAATTAAAATTAACTTCCAAGCAAGAAATAGTTTTATATTAATCCATTAATGGAAGGAGTGGTTTTAAAACCACTCCTTTTTTATTCTTAGTGTTTGATATAGATTTAAAAATCGTTACTTTGCAATATCTATAACTTCTAAATAAGAGTATGACAGAGATAACACGCCTTTTCGATTTTCCATATTATCAATTAGAAAAATACAATTTGGATGCTGCTTTAGTCACCAAGTATGATGGGAAATGGACGCCAATGTCTACAAAAGAATATATAGATAAAGCCAACGCAGTAAGTCGTGCTTTACTTAAAATGGGTATTCAAAAAGACGACAAGATTGCAATTATTTCTTCAACCAATAGAACAGAATGGAATATCATGGACATTGGAATCCTTCAATTAGGAGCACAAAACGTACCAATCTATCCTACCATTTGTGCAGAAGACTATGAGTATGTTTTAAACCACAGTGGCTCTATTTATTGCTTTGTTTCGGATGTTGAAGTCTTCGATAAGGTAAAAAAAGTTATAGCCAAGACTAAAGTTAAAGAAGTCTTTTCATTTAATAAAATAGACGGTTGTAAGCATTATTCTGAATTATTCGAACTTGGGAAAGACCAAAGCAATCAATCAGAACTTAAAGCTAGAAAAGCTAATGTAAAGCCAGAAGATTTAGCGACTATAATCTACACATCTGGAACAACGGGAAAGCCTAAAGGAGTAATGCTGTCTCACGATAATATTACAAGTAATGTGCTTAACAGTATACCCAGACTTCCTTTATCTGGAAAAAACCCAAGAGTTTTAAGTTTTTTACCCATATGCCATATTTTCGAGCGCGTCCTTATCTATATTTACCAACATGCCGGTGTGTCAATTTATTACGCTGAAGGTATTGACAAAATTGGAGATAACGCTAAAGAAATAAAGCCTAATTTAATGAGTGTAGTACCAAGACTCTTAGAAAAGGTTTACGATAAAATTTTTGCTAAAGGTGCAGAATTAACTGGAATAAAAAGCAAGCTTTTTCATTGGGCAATTGCACTTGGAGAGGTATGGGAACCTTATGGCAGAAATGGTTCGTGGTATCAATTTAAACTTAGTATTGCTAATAAATTAATTTTTAGTAAATGGCGAGATGCACTTGGCGGAGAATTAACTACAATGGTCTCAGGATCAGCGCCATTACAAGTTAGATTATCGCGTATTTTTGCGGCTGCAGGAATGCAAGTTATGCAAGGCTACGGATTAACCGAAACGTCTCCTGTAGTATCTGTAGAAATGTACAAAAACGAACACTTTAAATTAGGAACAGTTGGTAAACCAATTGATGGTGTAAACATTAAAATAGCCGAAGATGGCGAAATCCTAATTAAAGGACGGAACGTGATGATGGGGTATTATAAAGATCCTGAAAAAACAGAAAGTGTTATGACTGGAGACTACTTTCATACTGGCGATAAAGGTGAAGTTGATGCGGATGGTTTCCTTAAAATTACAGGTCGTAAAAAAGAAATGTTTAAAACCTCTGGTGGTAAATACGTTATTCCACCTTTATTAGAAAATGAATTAAAGCAATCGCGTTTTGTAGAACAAGTTATGGTTGTTGGTGAAGGCGAGAAAATGCCAGCCGCCATTATTCAGCCAAATTTCGATTTTATAAAGGAATGGATCGATAGAAAAAGAAAGAACATTGAAAAAACGGGAGAAGCTATTGCTAATTCTGAAGAAATTAAGAACCGTATCCAACTTGAGGTGGACAATTGTAATAAAAAGTTTGGTAAGTGGGAACAAATTAAACGTTTTGAACTTACACCAGATGTGTGGTCTATAGATGGAGGGCACCTAACACCTACCATGAAAATGAAACGTTCTGTAATAAAGAACATTTATCAAGAACTTTACGATAGGATTTATATAAAGTAATATTATAAATTTATCGTTTGCAACTACTTTCCAAATAAATATAATAATATTTTACTCATTTACTATGCATGCATAGTAAATTTTCACTATATTTGAAATCATCTAACTTGAAATCAAATATTAATGAAAGATAAAACCATAGACTATTTACTGCGCACCACTTGGTTAGCCGTAAATAAAATGTATAATGAAGAGGCTGCAAAGTTCGACACCACTATGGCAACTGGTTTTACTTTATTAAGTATTGATCCAGAAAATGGAACACCTTCAACATCGTTAGGTCCAATTATGGGAATGGAAGCCACTAGCCTATCTCGCATTCTTAAAAAAATGGAGGAAATTGGTTTAATAGAACGTAAACCAAATCCAGAAGATGGTCGAGGCGTACTTATCCATTTAACCGAATTTGGTAGAGAAAAAAGAGAATTTTCAAGAGAACGGGTATTAATTTTTAACAACACCATTAGAGCAAACGTTTCTGAAGAAAAATTAAATCATTTTCAAGAAGTTACAGATATAATTAACGAATTGATTTCGAACAAAAAAATATACAACCAAAAAGAACACACTTTAAAATAAGATGAGCAAACGTAGAATAAAAAAAATAGCCATTATTGGTTCAGGAATTATGGGTAGCGGTATCGCATGCCATTTCGCCAATATTGGCGTTAATGTTTTATTATTAGACATTATACCAAGAGAGCTTAACCCTAAAGAAAAAGCTAAAGGCTTAACTTTAAAAGATAAAGTGGTAAGAAACAGATTGGTAAACAATGCACTAAGCGCAGCCATAAAATCTAAACCTGCACCACTTTATCATAGTTCATTTGTTAACCGAATTACTACGGGAAATCTTGAAGATGATATTGCAAAGGTTGCAGAGGTAGATTGGATTATGGAAGTTGTAGTTGAAAGATTAGACATCAAGCAAAACGTCTTTGAAAAGTTAGAACAACACAGAACTCCAGGAACATTAATAACGTCCAACACCTCTGGTATTCCTATTAAATTTATGAGTCAAGGACGAAGTGAAGATTTCCAGAAGCATTTCTGCGGAACGCATTTCTTTAATCCTGCACGTTATTTAAATTTATTCGAAATTATTCCTGGTCCTAAAACAGACCAAACAGTTTTAGATTTTTTAAATAATTATGGCGAAAAATTTCTTGGCAAAACATCAGTTATTGCTAAAGACACACCAGCCTTTATAGGAAACCGAATTGGGATTTTTAGTATTCAGAGTTTGTTTCATACTGTAAATGATTTAGACTTGACAATTGAGGAAGTCGATAAGTTATCTGGACCAGTAATTGGTCGTCCAAAGTCTGCAACCTTCAGAACAGTAGATGTTGTTGGCTTAGACACTTTGGTGCACGTGGCAAATGGCATTAGAGAAAATTGTCCTAATGACGAACGTAAAGAATTGTTTGAGCTACCTGATTTTATTAATCAAATGGTTGATAATAAATGGTTAGGAAGTAAATCAGGACAAGGTTTCTACAAAAAAACAGTTTCAGCTAATGGGAAAAAAGAAATTTTGTCCTTAGACTTAAACACCTTAGACTATCGTGAAGCTAAACGTGCAAAATTTGCAACCTTAGAATTAACAAAGACCGTTGATAAGGTTGTCGATCGATTTAAAATTTTAGTAAAAGGAAAAGATAAAGCAGGCGAGTTCTATAGAAAAAGTTTTGCTGCATTATTTGCTTACGTTTCCAATCGAATTCCAGAAATTACTGATAATTTATACAAAATTGATGATGCTATGAAGGCCGGATTTGGCTGGCAGCATGGGCCCTTTCAAATATGGGATGCTATTGGTGTAGAAAAAGGAATAGAAATGATGAAAGCCGAAGGTTTAGAGCCTAATGCTTGGGTTAACGAAATGTTAGCTTCTGGTAGTAATAGTTTCTATACTATTAAAGAAGGTGCAACCTATGCATACGACATTCCGAAGAAAATACAAGAAAAAATCCCAGGACAAGACAGTTTTATTATTTTAGATAATATTAGAAATTCATCTGAAGTCTTTAAAAACTCAGGTGTATCTGTTCAAGATTTAGGCGATGGTATTCTTAATGTAGAATTTCAATCTAAAATGAACACCATTGGAGGCGATGTACTTGCAGGTTTAAATAAGGCCATTGCGATGGCTGAAAAAGATTTTGCAGGATTAGTAGTGGGTAACCAAGGTGCAAACTTTTCGGTTGGTGCCAATATAGGCATGATTTTTATGATGGCGGCAGAGCAAGAATACGACGAATTAAACGCAGCCATTAAATATTTTCAAGATACTATGATGCGTATGCGCTATTCTGCAATACCAACAATAGCTGCGCCTCACGGCATGTCTCTTGGTGGCGCATGCGAGTTATCTATGCATGCAGATAAGGTAGTGGCTGCAGCCGAAACCTATATTGGATTGGTTGAGTTTGGTGTTGGTGTAATACCTGGTGGTGGCGGCTCTAAAGAAATGGCTTTAAGAGCGTCAGACACATTTAGAAAAGGTGATGTGCAGCTTAATACCCTTCAAGATTACTTTTTAACCATTGGTATGGCAAAGGTTGCAACATCAGCCTACGAGGCTTACGATTTGGGAATTCTTCAAAAAGGGAAAGATATCGTTGTGGTAAATAAAGACAGACAAATTGCGGTTGCTAAGCAACATGCGAAGCTTATGGCAGAAATGGGCTATACCCAGCCCGTAAAAAGAAGCGATGTACTAGTGCTTGGTAAGCAAGCCTTGGGCATGTTTTTAGTGGGAACAGATGCTATGAAAGATTCTAAATACATTAGTGAACACGATACCAAAATTGCTAATAAATTAGCTTACGTAATGGCTGGTGGCGACTTGTCTGAACCAACCAAAGTTAGTGAGCAATATTTGTTAGATCTAGAGCGTGAAGCGTTTTTATCGTTATGTACAGAACGTAAAACTCTAGAACGTATTCAACACATGTTAACTAAGGGTAAGCCTTTAAGAAATTAGCCAAGCAGACGCTAGATTATAGACTGATAGAGTTTTAGACAAAATGGGAAGACATAATTTTAAAAAATTAAAAGTTTGGCAAGATGGGATTGCACTTGCAAGTGGCAATTACAATTTGACGAGAACTTTTCCAGATATAAAGAATTTTAATTTAGTAAGTAAAATGAAAAGATGGGCTGTTTCAATGCCTTCAAATATTTAAGAGGGTTCAAGTTAAAGTACCGATAAGCATTATAAAAAGTTTTTAGAAAATAGTCTAGGTTCTGCTTTTGAATGGGAAACGCAATTAATTATTTCTTTTAATGAAGGCTATTAGGATAAAAATAAATTTAATGAATTAGAAAATAAGATATCTCAGATTCAAAAGATGTTAGGAACGAGTATTGATAATTTAGGAGAATAATAACGACACAGAGAATAAGTCTAATTTCTAATTTTCTAGATTCTTTTACAAAATAAACAATTAAAACTATGAGTAAACAAGCATATATAGTAAAAGCATACAGAACCGCAGTTGGTAAAGCACCAAAGGGTGTTTTTCGTTTTAAAAGAACAGATGAATTGGCTGCCGAAACCATCAAGTACATGATGAAGGAGCTGCCCGGTTTAGACCCAAAACGTATTGACGACGTTATTGTTGGTAATGCTATGCCAGAGGGCTCGCAGGGGTTAAATATGGCAAGGTTAATTTCATTAATGGGTCTCGAAGTAATTGATGTTCCTGGTGTTACAGTAAATAGGTTTTGTTCTTCTGGCATTGAAACTATTGGTATGGCTACAGCAAAAATTCAAGCCGGAATGGCAGATTGTATTATTGCTGGTGGCGCAGAAAGCATGAGCTCTGTGCCAATGACGGGGTTTAAACCAGAATTAAATTATGATGCCATTGTTAAAGGTGGCCATGAAGATTATTATTGGGGCATGGGAAATACTGCCGAAGCGGTTGCCAATCAGTTTAAAGTGTCTCGTGAAGACCAGGATGCCTTTGCCTACAATTCGCATATGAAAGCATTAAGAGCCTTGGCTGAAGATCGCTTTCAAGATCAAATTGTACCAATAAATATAAAACAAACCTATATAGATGATAACGAAAAAAAAGCAACTAAAACGTATACCGTAACAAAGGATGAAGGTCCTAGGGTTGGCACAAATTTAGAAGCCTTAGCAAAATTAAGAGCTGTGTTTGCAGCAGGTGGAAGTGTTACAGCTGGTAACTCATCGCAAATGAGTGATGGTGCAGCATTTGTTATGGTAATGAGTGAAGCCATGGTGAAAGAATTAAATTTAGAACCAGTAGCCCGTTTGGTAAATTATGCTGCAGCAGGTGTAGAACCTAGAATAATGGGCATTGGACCAGTAAAAGCCATTCCAAAGGCATTAAAGCAGGCAGGCTTAAAACAAGACGATTTATCGCTAATAGAACTAAATGAAGCCTTCGCTTCTCAGTCTATAGCAGTTATAAGAGAATTACAATTAAATACAGAAATTGTAAACGTTAATGGCGGAGCTATTGCATTAGGTCATCCATTAGGGTGTACAGGCGCAAAATTATCAGTACAGTTATTTGATGAAATGCGAAAGCAAAAGATGCAAGGTAAATATGGTGCTGTAACCATGTGTGTTGGTACTGGTCAAGGAGCATGTGGAATTTTTGAGTTTTTAAATTAAGGCTTTAAACGTGTGCTAAGTCTAAAATCTAGACAAAAAAATATATAATAATTACAAACAGTCTAGTATATAATATCTAGCTGTCCAGAATACAATAAAACAATGGAAACAAAAGAAAATCAATTATTAAGAGGCGGACAATTTTTAGTTAAAGAAACAGATTGCCAAGATGTATTTACACCTGAAGATTTTACTGAGGAGCAACAGATGATGAAAGAGGCTGTCATGGAGTTTAACGATAGAGAGATCATTGCACACAGAGCCAGATTTGAAGCTAAAGATTACGCCTATACAGAAGAGTGTATGCAAAAAGCTGCAGCGCTTGGTTTTTTAGGCGTTTCTGTACCTGAAGCTTACGACGGCTTGGGAATGGGTTTTGTGTCAACTTGTTTAACTTGCGACTATATTTCATCAGGCACAGGTTCATTTAGTACTGCTTTTGGAGCACATACCGGCATTGGCACGATGCCAATTACGTTATATGGTACAGAAGAGCAAAAAAAACAATACGTTTCTAAATTGGCAACTGGCGAATGGTTTGGAGCATATTGCCTTACCGAACCAGGCGCAGGATCTGATGCAAATTCTGGTAAAACAACTGCTGAACTTTCTGCGGATGGCAAAACATACAAGATTAACGGACAAAAAATGTGGATATCGAATGCAGGTTTCTGTAGTTTATTAATAGTTTTTGCGCGCATTGAGGAAGATAAAAATATAACTGGATTTATTGTAGAATTCGATAAATCCAATCCAAATGGTATAACCCTGGGTGAAGAAGAACACAAATTAGGAATCCGCGCGAGCTCTACAAGACAAGTGTTTTTTAATGATACTGTGGTTCCTGTTGAAAATATGCTAGCTGGTCGTGGTGAAGGTTTTAAAATAGCTATGAATGCATTAAACGTTGGACGTATTAAATTAGCCGCTGCGTGTTTGGATTCTCAGCGTAGAATTTTAACAACAGCTGTAAATTATGCCATTGAACGCAAACAATTTAAAACGCCAATTGCAAACTTTGGAGCCATTAAAACAAAATTAGCAGAAATGGCCTCTAGCGCTTATGCCGGAGAATCTGCAACGTATAGAGCTGCTAAAAACATAGAAGACCGGATTACCTTACGCGAAGCAGCAGGAAATACACATCAAGAAGCAGAATTAAAAGGTGTTGAAGAATATGCTATTGAATGCTCAATTTTAAAAGTTGCAGTTTCCGAAGATTTACAGAACTGTGCAGATGAAGGTATTCAAATATTTGGCGGTATGGGCTTTAGTGAAGAAACACCAATGGAAGCGGCTTGGAGAGATGCACGTATTGCACGTATTTACGAAGGTACTAACGAAATTAACCGTATGCTTTCTGTGGGTATGTTAGTTAAAAAAGCCATGAAAGGCCATGTAGATTTATTAGGTCCAGCGCAAGCAGTCCAAGATGAATTAATGGGTATACCTTCTTTTGATACACCAGATTATTCAGAATTGTTTTCAGAAGAAAAAGTCATGATTAAAAAATTAAAGAAAACGTTTTTAATGGTTGCCGGTGGCGCAGTTAAAAAATATGGTCAAAATTTAGAGGATCATCAACAATTACTAATTGCTGCTGCAGATATTTTAATCGAAATTTATATGTCAGAATCAGCTATTTTAAGAACAGAAAAAAATGTAAAGCGTTTTGGAGAGGAGGCGCAATCCGCTCAAATAGCCATGGCCAAATTATATTTATATCACGCCGTAGATATTGTGGAAGAAAAAGGGAAAGAAAGTATTATTTCTTTTGCTGAAGGCGATGAACAACGCATGATGTTAATGGGATTGAAGCGTTTTACAAAATATACAAACTATCCAGATATTGTAGACTTACGTATTGAAATTGCTGAAAAAGTAAAGACAGAGAATAAGTACTGCTTTTAATATAAAATAAATTTGTATTTAGAAAACCGTTTCAGAAATGAAACGGTTTTCTAATTTTTATTACCTTAGATAAACTTTAAATTTAAATGAAAAAATACGCCCTACTAATAGTCATCATTAATTTAATCATAAGTTGTAAAACACAAGAAGCTAAGAGTTTAAAATCTTACAAACAGGTTATAGCAGTTGCAAAAACTACTGTTCCTATGGTTATAGATGGAAATCCTGCCGAAACCATTTGGCAAGATGTTAAATGGTATCCTATCGATCAAAAATGGTTAGGAGACGATTATGACAGCAATGATTTTAAAGGGCAGTACAAATTAACATGGGATAAAAATGCCCTTTATGTTTTAGTCGAAATTCAAGATGATATCCTATTTGACCAACACAAAGATCCATTAAAATTATGGTGGGATGATGATTGTGTTGAAGTTTTTATAGATGAAAATAATAGTGGTGGCAATCATCAATACAACCACAATGCCTTTGCTTATCATGTAGCACTGGATGGAAATGTGGTGGATATTGCACCTAGTAAAACGCCTACTTTGTATAACAATCATATAAAATCCAAACACAAAACCAATGGTAATACTACCCTTTGGGAATTAAAGATTAACATTTACGATGATAGTTATGCCGATGGCAAAGAAAATACGCCAATAACCCTAAAGGCGAATAAAAATATAGGCTTTGCCATTGCATATTGTGATAATGATAATAGCAAAACACGTGAAAATTTCATAGGTTCTCAATTTGTAGCTGGAGAAGATAAAAATCTAGGCTGGAAAGATGCTTCTATTTTTGGTACAATACAATTAAAGAAATAAATATTGGTTATAAAAAAATCAATTAATTGTAAGGCTGTCATTGAAAATCAGGCCGTCTTTTTATTTTTGTTACTTTAGATAAAATTTAGTTTATGAAATACTTAATCACCTCTTTACTCCTATTTTCAGCACTATTAACGGCCCAAACAAACCAAAACATATACGAGATAATAGATGCTGTTTCTGCAGAACGTATTGAAAAAGACATTCAAAAATTAGTAAATTTTGGCACGAGAAACACCTTTAGCGATACACTATCTAAAACTAGAGGAATAGGTGCTGCAAGGCGCTGGATTAAGCAAGAATTTAAGACTATTTCTAAAGATTGTAATAATTGCTTAGATGTATTTTATCAAAAAGACTTTGTTACCAAAAAAGGCAATCGTCGTGTACCTCACGATGCTTGGGTAGTAAATGTTTTAGCCATACAAAAAGGTACAAAATACCCAAACCGCTATATTATTATGAGTGGCGATATTGACTCTCGTGGTAGTGATACCATGGAGTTTACTAAAGATGCTCCTGGTGCTAATGATAATGCATCGGGTATGGCAGGAACTATTGAAGCGGCAAGAGTACTATCAAAATACATATTTGAAAACAGTATTCTTTACGTTGGACTGTCTGGCGAAGAGCAAGGCCTTTTTGGTGGTGGTGGTTTAGCAAAATACGCCAAAAATAAAGGTTGGGACATTATTGGTATTCTTAATAACGACATGATTGGTAATATAGAAGGCGTGGATGGAGTTATCGATAACCGTACGTTTAGAATATTTTCTGAGCCTGTTCCTGCAAACGAAACTGATAAGCAACGGCAACTTAGGCGCTTTTATGGTGGTGAAGTGGATGGCATTTCTAGGCAATTGGCAAGATATATTCATAAAAACGTAAAGTTGTATATGCCAGAAATGAATCCGATGATGATTTATAGATTAGATAGGTTTGGTCGTGGTGGGCATCACCGTCCTTTTAACGATTTAGGTTTTGCAGGAATCAGAATTATGGAAGCTCATGAAAATTATACACAACAACACCAAGATATTAGAGAAGAAAATGGCATTAAGTATGGCGATGTTATAGAGCATGTCAATTTTAATTATGCTAAAAAATTAACGGCTGTAAACGCTATAAATTTAGCAAGTTTAGCGTGGGCACCTCCTGCACCAAAAACTGTTGCTATTGGTGGTATTGTAGAACCTTCTGTTAAATTTAAATGGGATAAAGTTGAAGGTGCAGTTGGTTATAAAATTTATTGGAGAGACACCACCTCTCCTACTTGGGACCATAGTCGCTATGTTGGTAATGTTTCAGAATTTATGTTAGATGGAATTGTTATAGATAATTACTTTTTTGGAATAGCCGCTGTTGGAAAAGATGGTTTTGAAAGCCCAGTAGTTTTTCCTAATGCTATTCTAAGATAGAAAAATGAAACTAATTGGTTCACTTCTTTTAATATATTTTTTCTTATTTAGTTGTAAAGCACAACGGGTTCAACCTTCTTTTGTAACATTTATTGCTACCAAAGATTCTATAGCTGTAGTTACTAAAAATGTTTTTAATAGCCCGGCCTTCGTTACCACTATCAACAAGGCTACAAACCAAAGTAGTTATTTTCAGTTAAAGCCATTGGAAGAAAAAAACATCATGACATTTAACAAAGCCAAAGCATCTAAAAATTCTATTTTAAAAAAGGTGTCATTTAAGCAACAATATGGCTATCATGAAACACATTTACAGCGTTATGATACACTATATAATTACCAACTGCCTTACTTAAAGCAGGCAAAATATAAAATTATTCAAGGATATAACGGAACGTTTACACACAATACTTTTGTATCTCGATACACTTTAGATTTTAATACACAAATAGGAGATACCATTGTGGCGTCTAGAGGCGGTGTTGTTTTAAAAACCATAATGCATCATAACAAACAAGGCGTAAGTTCTAAATTTAGGCCTTATGCAAATTATATTGTAATATATCATAGAGACAATACCATTGCACAATATGTACATTTAAAGCAGCATTCTAATTTAGTAACGGTAGGAGATACAGTCAAAACAAACCAGCCTATAGCCTTATCTGGTTTTACAGGGCTAACAACAGAACCGCATTTACATTTTGGCGTATTTAAATCTAATAGAAAAGGAATTTATTCTATTCCTATTATATTAGATGCTATACCTGCAAAAAACTATAAAAAAAAACAACTATTATTTAAATGATTAACTTAAAAAAACTTCTAATAATTCTTATTTTCTTTTCATCTCTTTCTAGCTTTTCGCAAGGTTTGCTTAAAGATAAAAGCAATTTTAATAGACAAGATACCCTCCGTGGAAGTATAACACCGGAGCGAAGCTGGTGGGATTTAACCTATTATCACTTAGATATTAAGGTTAACCCGAATAGTAAAACTATAGTAGGTAAAAACACTATTGGTTATAGGGTACTACAATCAAAACAAACGCTACAAATTGATTTGCAACCACCTTTAAAACTTACTCATGCAACACAAAATGGTAAAGATTTAAAAATTGTACATGATGGTAATGCGCATTTTGTTACTCTACAAGCAGAACAGATTATTGGCGATACTAATAGTATAATAGCCTATTATGAAGGGCAGCCCAAAGTGGCAGTTAATGCGCCTTGGGACGGTGGTATATCATGGGAAAAAGATAATAATGGCAATCACTTTATTGCATCGTCATGTCAGGGTTTAGGCGCAAGTGTTTGGTGGCCCAATAAAGACCATATGTACGATGAGGTGGACAGTATGCTTATAAGTGTAAACGTACCGAAGGGATTGACTAATGTGTCTAACGGAAGGTTAAGGAGTGTTGAAGAAAAGAAAAATTCTACAACGTTCCATTGGTTTGTAAGCAATCCGATAAATAATTATGGTGTAAATATTAATATTGGTGACTATGCCAATTTTTCTGAGGTTTATAAAGGTGAAAAAGGCGATTTAGACTTAAATTATTATGTATTAAAAGATAATTTAGAAAAAGCTAAAACCCATTTTAAAGATGCACCAAAAATGATGAAGGCTTTTGAGCATTGGTTTGGCCCTTATCCTTTTTACGAAGATAGCTTTAAATTGGTTGAAGTCCCCTATTTAGGTATGGAACACCAAAGCTCTGTAACCTATGGTAATAAGTTTATGCCAGGCTATCTAGGTCGTGATTTATCTGGTACGGGCTGGGGTTTAAAATTCGACTTTATTATTATCCATGAAGCTGGCCACGAGTGGTTTGCTAATAACATTACCAATAAAGATATTGCAGATATGTGGATACATGAAAGCTTTACTGCATATTCTGAAAGCTTATTTTTAGATTATTATTATGGAAAAGAAGCTTCTGCAGATTATGTAATTGGTACACGACAAAATATCCAAAACGATAAACCTTTAATTGGTAAATACAATGTTAACAACGAAGGTTCTGGAGATATGTATTATAAAGGTGCTAACATGCTGCATACATTACGTCAATTAATTAATGATGATGAAAAATGGCGACAAATGTTACGTACTTTAAACTCTACTTTTTACCATCAAACGGTTACAACACAACAAATTGAAGATTGTTTAGCCGAAGAATCTGGTTTAGATTTAAAAAGCTTTTTTAATCAATATTTAAGAAGTATTAAAATTCCCAACCTAGAATTGTTATATAAGGATAAAATTTTAAAATATAAATGGACAAATGTGGTAAAAAACTTTAAAATGCCTGTTCAGATTATTATAGGAACTAAAGAACACTGGATTACACCATGTGCTGAATGGCAAACGTTTAAAACAAAATCCAGTAGGTTACCTGTAAAAGTTAAACGCGATTTTTATATTACTTCTAGTGTTATATAAATACTATTAATTAATAAAACCATAATTGTAAAAAAAGTATTGGTGCATTTTTTAAAAAACTAAATTCTTTAATTTAAATCCCACTTATAAAACTGCCATATGGATCCTTAAACTGGATACCTTCTGTAAACCTATATTTACTTAACAATTTATGTTCTACTAAAGCCCATAGTACAAACTCCTTAACAAAATAACTTTCTTGCTTGGATAATTTAGCTTGATGTTCTCCAAGTAAATCATCTAAAGGTGTTATAGCATCAAGTAGAGTTTTGTATTCTTTGTCTCTTAATTCGTCTAATAATTCAAAGCCATCACGATTATTAAAAAACCATGATACAATATCATCATACGGACTTTCCTCCGTTTCTTTCTTTAATTTTTTAATTTTTGGAAAAAACTCTGAAAATAAACTTTTTACAGCATCGCCTATTAAATTATAGGCCACTTTTGCTGCACCTTCTTGTTCACCTTCATAAACCAACTCTACTTTGCCTGTTATGGCTGGAATAATTCCTAAAAAATCCGATAATCTTACTGTAGTAGTCTTTTCTCCAAATTTTAACGACCTTAATTCGGCGGTACTCAATAGATTTTCAAAAGCGGTAATACTTAAGCGTGCACTTACGCCACTCTTTTCGTCTATAAAATCACTTTCACGTGCCTCAAACACAATTTGTTCTAGCAAATCTTTAGCTAATTCTGGTACGTGAATTTGCTCAAGTTGGCGAGCATCTAACTTTGCTTCTTGCTCCGTAATTATCTTAGCCGTTTCAATATCCGTTGGATAATGCGTTAAAATTTGCGAACCTATTCTATCTTTTAAAGGCGTAACTATACTTCCTCTATTGGTATAATCTTCAGGATTTGCCGTAAAAATGAACTGCATGTCGAGATTCAATCGTAATTTAAACCCACGAATTTGTATGTCTCCTTCTTGCAAAATATTAAATAAAGCCACTTGTATTCTAGCTTGTAAATCTGGTAATTCATTAATAACAAAAATACAACGGTTCGCTCTTGGTATCATGCCATAATGAAGCACGCGATCGTCCGCATAACTCAGTTTTAAATTGGCTGCTTTTATAGGATCTACATCACCAATAATATCTGCAACTGTAACATCTGGAGTCGCTAGCTTTTCAGCAAAACGCTCGCTTCTATGCAACCATGAAATGGGTGTATTGTCACCTTTTTCCTTTATTAATTCTATAGCATAGCGAGAAATTGGCTGGAAAGGATCGTCGTTAATTTCACTACCTTTAACTACAGGAATATACTCATCTAATAAATGTAGCATTAAACGTGCTAATCGCGTTTTTGCTTGCCCTCGCAAACCCAACAAATTAATATTATGCCTTGACAGTATAGCGCGCTCAAGTTCTGGAATAACGGTGTTTTCGTAACCATGAACACCTTCAAATGTAGTTTCTTTATTTTCTATTTTATCAATTAAATTAGTTCTTAATTCATCCTTAATCGATTTGCTTTTATATCCTGTTTCTTTTAAATCGCCTAAAGTTTTAATTGTTTCTATTTTCATATATTTTTTCTTCTAATGCTCTCCAAATGAAAAAGCACGGTTATCGTTTTTTATTTAATAATTCTTTAAATTTTATATTTATTCTTACGTTTCAAAAATGTTGTGCTAAAAATTACCTATTTAATCTCTTTTTTCTATTGGTTTCATAATCTTCAAAAATCATCTCACCTAAACCTTTTAATCCTGTATAAAACGCTTTGCCTTGGTTGGCCCTAGTAAATTCTTCTACAAATTGCATTAAGTAATTGTCTTGAGCGATCATAAAAGTGGTAATAGGAATGTGCAAGCGTCTGGCTTGCTGCGCCTGAGCATAACATTTATTGGTAATGTATGGGTTTAATCCATTACTATCTTTGTAGTAAGTACCATCAGGTAGTTTTAAGCAACTCGGTTTCCCATCGGTAATCATAAAAATTTGCTTATTAGTATTCCGCTTTCTACGCAGTAAATCCATAGCTAATGTTAAACCTGCAACAGTATTTGTATGGTATGGTCCAACGTTTAAATAAGGTAGATCTTTAATTTGAATAGTCCAAGCATCGTTACCAAATACTAAGATGTCTAATGTATCTTTTGGATAGCGTGTAGTTATTAGCTCGGCCAAAGCCATGGCTACTTTTTTGGCAGGTGTAATTCGGTCTTCGCCATAAAGAATCATACTGTGACTAATATCTATCATCAACACCGTACTCATTTGAGATTTATGTGTGGTTTCTTCAACCATCAAATCATCTTCAGTTAACCTAAAATTACCAATACCGTTGTTTATTTGTGCATTTCTTATGCTTTCTGTCATGGCAATCTTGTCTAAACCATCACCAAATTGATAATTTCTAAAATCCCCAGTATGTTCGTCCCCAATTCCAATACCTTTACTTTTATGGTTACCGCTTCCACTACGTTTAATTTTTCCAAAGATTTGATCTAGAGCAGATTGTCTAATGGCACGTTCTGTTTTTGCAGTAATAGCGTTTCCTTTTTTACCATCGGATTTTATTTCTTCGCGTATGTAGCCTTTAGCCTTCAAATCTTCAATAAAATGGTCTATGGTATACTCTGGTGTAGTAAGTTTGTATTCAATATCCAATTCTCGTAACCAATCTATGGCTTCATCAAAATCGCCAGAAGTATGGGTAATTAATTCTTTAAAAATATCGAAAAGTATTTCGAATGGCGTCTGAGAAGGTGCTTTGTATTGCTTAAATACAAAACCGTTTCTGTTTAATCTATTTTTTTTCATTGCTCTATAAAAATACGGCTTTTTTAAGCGAAAAGGTGTTTGTATTAACACGTATTTAAGATTTTCTTACTTAACTTTATTGAAATTTTTAACCCATAACAAATGAATAAAATACCCTGCCTTTTCTTATTGCTCTTAGTATCAATAGTTTCAGCTCAAGAATTCTCAATGGACTTATTAAAAAATATGAAAATTCGAAATATTGGTCCTGGAGGGATGTCTGGTCGAGTAACAGCAATCGATGCTGTACATAGCAATCCAGATATTATGTATGTTGGCACAGCATCTGGTGGTTTATGGAAATCGACTTCTGGTGGTATTAAATGGACGCCTCTTTTTAATAAAGAGGTTACTGCTTCTATTGGTGCAGTAGCCATTCAACAGTCAAATCCCAGTGTTATTTGGGTTGGTACTGGCGAAGGTAATCCTAGAAATAGTTTAAATGGTGGTTATGGCATTTATAAATCTTTAGATGCTGGCAGAAGCTGGATGGCTATGGGCTTAGAAAAAACACGACACATTCATCGTGTAGTTATAGACCCAACAAATCCAAACATCGTTTACGTAGCTGCCATTGGTAGCCCATGGGGAGAACATAATGAGCGTGGCGTATTTAAAACTATAGATGGTGGCGAAACATGGACGAAGATTTTATTTGCGAATACTAAAACTGGCGCAGCAGATTTGGTAATGGATCCATCGAATCCCAATAAGCTAATTGCCACACTTTGGGAACACAAACGTGAACCTTGGTTTTTTAATTCTGGTGGCAAAGGTTCTGGACTACACATTACTTATAATGGTGGAAAGACTTGGAAAAAAATTACAGATAAAGACGGCTTTCCAAAGGGTGATTTAGGACGTATTGGAGTGGCTATTGCTAGAAACAAACCAAACATAGTCTATGCCTTAGTTGAAGCAAAAAAAAATGCTCTTTACAAAAGTAAAGATGGTGGATTTAGCTGGAATAAAATAAACGACAAAAGCGATATTGGAAACAGACCGTTTTATTATTCAGAAATATATGTAGATCCACAAAATGAAAACAGAGTCTATTCTGTTTTTACCTATGTAAATGTAAGTGAAGATGGCGGAAAAAACTTTAAACAGCTCATGCCAGCTTATGGTGTAAGTAATGGTGTGCATCCAGACCATCATGCGTGGTGGATTCATCCTGAAAACGGTAATTTCATGATTGATGGAAACGATGGTGGTATGAATATTACAAAGGATGGTGGTTTATCTTGGCATTTTATTGGTAATCTACCCGTTGCTCAATTTTACCATATTAATGTAGATAACGAGATCCCTTATAATGTATATGGTGGAATGCAAGACAATGGTTCTTGGCGTGGACCTGCTTATGTATGGAGAGCGCAAGGCATAAGAAATAGTTATTGGCAAGAAATTAGTTTTGGTGATGGTTTTGATGTTATTCCAGACCGTGACAATGCACGCTATGGATGGACCATGAGCCAACAAGGTTACGTAAGTAGGTACGATTGGCAAACAGGAAATAATTATGGTGTGCAACCCACACATCCAGATGCTAATGTACAATTAAGGTTTAATTGGAATGCGGCTATAAATATAGACCCTTTTAATAATAATACTATTTACTTTGGCAGTCAGTTTGTACACAAATCGAATGATAAAGGTGATACATGGGCTATTATATCTCCAGATTTAACAACCAATAATCCCGAAAAACTAAAGCAGCGCGACAGCGGTGGCATTACTATAGACGCAACAGGGGCAGAAAACCATTGTACTATTTTGGTTATTGAGCCTTCTCCCATAGAAAAAGATATGCTATGGGTTGGCACAGATGACGGACGCGTGCATGTAACAAAAAATGGTGGCGATTCTTGGGCGGAAGTAAGCAAGGCCATACCTGGTTTACCAAAAGGGAGTTGGATTGTTCAAATTAAAGCAAGTAATAAAAATAAAGGCGAAGCACTATTAGTCGCAAATGATTATAGGCGTTTTAATTATGAGCCTTATGCCTACCGAACAAAAAACTATGGATCATCTTGGGAACGCATAGTTAATCCTAAGGATGTAAAAAGTTACACACTTTCAATAGTTGAAGATATAAAAGAACCTAATCTACTCTTTTTAGGCACAGATGATGGTTTATATCTTTCTATAAATGCTGGAAAACATTGGGTAAAATGGGATGCTAATAGTTTTCCAACAGTGCCTGTAAAGGATTTAGTTATACACCCAAGAGAACATGATTTAATTATTGGAACATTTGGCCGTGCAGCTTGGGTTCTAGACGACCTAAGACCTCTACGTGCTATTGCTAAAAATGAGATAACAAATAAGAAGCTTCAATTATTTTCTCCACCAACAGCTTACAAAGCAGCATACCAACAAGCAACGGGAAGTCGTTTTGGTGGTGACGCCATGTATTCTGGAGATAATAAAGGTTCTGGTGGCCGCTTTAAATATTTTGTAAAAGTAGAGAAACCTACTAATAAAGAAAACCAAAAGAAACATAACAATAAAGAGAAAAAAGAGAATACTATTTTAAAAGAGAATGAAGTAAAATGGGATTCAATGACTCTTAAAATTTATGATAACTTAAAATTAATTAGAACCTTAAATCGAAAAACGCCAGACACAACTGGTATTTATAATTGGACTTGGCGATTGCGTGAAAGTGGCGTTCAATACCCCTCAAAATCTATTAGAAAAACGAGCAATGAGCCAGCAGGTGTTTTGGTAAAACCTGGAACCTATAGAGCGGTCTTGCATTTTGGTAATTTAACTTCAGAAACACAAATAACAGTAAAAGATGACCCACGAATTAAGGTGTCCAACACAAACACAAACGAAGTTTATAGCGCATTAAAGAATATAGAAAAGTTAAGAAAAACTATGGCTGAAGCAACAAAACAACTTGCTGAGAGTAAACAAATAGCTGAAAAATATAAAAAAGACCTCAACCTTTTAGATAAAGAGAAATACAAAATTAACATAAAAGCATCTACAGAAATTATTGAAAAAATTGATAGCTTATTTGCTGTTTATTTTGGCAAAGTAGATAAGCGACAAGGAATTACCAGAAGTAATTTACCAACGGTAAACTCTAGAATTAATAAAGCAAGAAATTATGTTAGTTCCAGAAAGAACGGTATTACTAATACAGAAACAATTTTGGTCAGTCAGGCAGAAATTGCTTTAAAAAATATTCTAAAACTTACCAACATGTTTTTTACTAACGATTGGATAGCTTATCGAGAGCAAATTGAACGTTTAAGTATATCGGAATTTAAAGAGACCAAAGCATTTAAAATAGATTAATAAAAAGTTTCTTGTTTAAAACTATTATTAAGCTTAACTTTCTAGATTATATTTAAAACCAATCTAGACATGAAAAAAATAGCATTACTCTTAATAATAACCATCTTAGCATTTGCGGCAGGATGTAAAAAAGACGCCAAGGATAAAGTTGAACCTATTTCAGAAGCCGAGAAAGCAGTTAAAGTTAAATTTGCATTATCTCCAAAAAGTGGAAGTATGGTAAAGGGAAACGTTGTTTTTACCCAATTAAATGGTCAAGTAGAAATGACTGCAATACTAGAAGGATTAAGTCCTGGTGACCATGCAATACATATACATGACACTGCCGATTGTTCATCTGAAGACGGAAAATCTTCTGGTGGACATTGGAACCCAACTGGAGAGCCGCATGGAAAATGGGGCAATGCAACAGGCTATCACAAGGGAGATATTGGAAACTTTACAGCAGACGATAAAGGTTTTTCGGTAGTAAACAAAACCACAAACGAGTGGTGTATAGGTTGTGGAGACGAGACTAAAGACATTTTAGGAAAGGCTATTATAGTGCATCAAGGTGTAGACGATTTTACCTCACAGCCAAGTGGAGCAGCTGGTAGTCGAGTAAGCTGTGGAGGTATTATTAAATAAATATTAAATTGAAGTTAAAACACATAAGTTTATGCAGTTAGAAGAATTAGTAAAAAAATTTCAACAAAAAGACGAGCGCGCGTTTGAAACTTTGTACAATATGTACAGCGAAAGTATGCATGGTGTTATCTATAATATTGTAAGAGATCATAACATTGCGCAAGAAGTAATGCAAGACGTTTTTGTAAAAGCATGGCATAAAGCAGAGTCTTATAACTCTAGTAAAGGCCGTTTTTTTACTTGGATTCTTAATATATCAAGAAATGCTGCTATCGATAAAACACGATCTAAAAGTTTTAAGAATAATTCTAAAAACCTTAATGCCGATTATTTCGTAGATATAATACCAACTCAAGATAACTTAAACAACATTACAGATGCTATTGGTATTGGAAAGTTTGTTGAAAAATTGGCTGAAAATTGTAAGAAAGTTATAGACCTTCTTTACTTTAAAGGTTACACGCAAAAAGAAGCGTCAAAAGCATTAGACATGCCTATTGGAACAATTAAAACTCACAATAGGAATTGTATAAAAAAATTGAGAGAATTGGTATTACATTAAAATATGAATAGTCAAAATTACATAGAATCTGGAATATTAGAACTTTACGTTGCTGGTTCACTTAGTGAAGCAGAAAACAAAGAGGTTTATAGTATGATGCAAAAACATCCTGAGGTATTACAAGAAGTTTTAGATATAGAATCAGCAATTGTTAAATTAACCAAGGCTGGAGCTCCAAAAAATAAAGTAACTTTTAATTCTATTTTAGATAAATTTAAAGGAAATAATGAAGACACTAAGGTTGTTTCGCTAAATAATAAGCCTAAAAATAATTGGTATAACTATACGGGCTGGGCTGCTGCATTAATTTTAGGCGGTGGATTGTTATGGATGAATAATCAAAATAATACGTTAGAAACTCAAATTAGTGAAATACAAGTTGAAAAAGATTTCTTTGAAACTCAGATTGAAGATTTAAATTCTGATCTTACAGAATCTAAGAAAATTATAAACGTTTTTAGAGATAAATCCATCATACGTGTTCCACTTGCTGGACAAGCAATTTATCCTGAGGCTTACGCTAATGTCCATTGGGATAAAGAAGACAACACTATCTTTTTAGATTTAGCAGGTTTACCAGATCCACCAGAAGGCAAAGTGTATCAAGTTTGGTCTTTAACATTAAAACCGTTAACACCAACAAGTTTAGGAACTTTAGATAATTTTAGAAATAATGAAAACAAAATTTTTAATCTTCCAAACGACAACGATTCTCAAGCCTTTGGTATTACCTTAGAACCTGCTGGAGGAAGCGTTTCGCCTACATTAGAACAATTGTATACCTTAGGTGTTATAGAATCTTGATGCTTTAATAACAGTTCTAAAATATATAACCTCAAACTTTTAGTTTGAGGTTTTTTTTAATTATTTAAACTAATAATCTAGGACTATACTGTAAAGATCTGTTCTATGGCAATCTAAAATTTTATGATGTTTTTATTTTAATAAGTAACATAATCTTATAATAAGTATAATGTTAAAGGCTAAGGTTACCTCAAAATAAATGGTTCAGTGCATTAAGTATAATATTATGACTCTTATTAATTGTACAAAATATCCACAAAAAAAAAGCTCAGGTAAATAACCTGAGCTCTTCATTAAGATTTAAAATTCATCCCTAATTCAACTTAAATCCTAAATAATAAAAGAAAGTCCTCACTTATCCAACAAAATAAATAAGCAAGGCACTTTCTAATCAACCAACAAAAAATAAACAAAAATTTCTAACTTTTTCATAGCTTAGACCTTATATGTATTGGCTAATTATTTATACTACAAATACTTACGTAAAATAATACACTTTGGTTTTAAAATTTTAAAAATTATAGGTAACCGTAGCTTTAGCATTAAAAGGTGTGCCTGGCGTAAAATGAATTTCCTCAACAGATGCTGTTTCATCTTGCAGTCTTGATTCTGTTAAAAACTGTGTTTCTTTCCATGCTGTATCAAAAATGTTTTCTATTGAAACACCTAAAGTTAGACTACTATTAATTTTATAATTTAGGTTAAAATCTGTTACAAAATAACCTTCAGCGGTTACGGAATAGTCTTCGTTTGCAGGTCTATCGTCTAGATAACGATAGCGTAGAGCTCCAGAAAACCCTTTAAAATCGCTAAGCGACAAGCCACCAACTAAGGTAAAACTTGGTGCTAGTGGTATGTAATTTTCTCCGTCTGGATCCTCCACACTTCTAGCCTTGGTTATTGTGGCATCTGTATTAAAATATAAGTAATCGTTTAATTGATATCTTAGACCTAGATCTAGACCATAACGTTCTGTTTTTCCGCTTGGTTCTACAATGCCAGCATCACCAACATATACAAACTCTTGCTCTAAAAATAAATACCATGCTGTCGTATTTACTACTAATTTTTTTGTTGGTTTCCAAACATTACCAAAATCAACGCCATAAGCTTTTGGTAATACATCCCTACCTTGTTGATTTACCACAACTCTTGTATCGTTAGAATGAAAACCTATTCCTGATTTTAAAAACCATTGCAGATTGTTATCTTGGTTATATTGTATGTTTAATTTTGGGAGTAAAGCTGTTTTAGTTTCAGACTGTATTTTATAGTCTACTGTTAACTTATCATTATATAAAAATTTAAAATACTCAAATCTTAATCCCGGTGTTATTTTAATTTTTCCTAAATCGAATTCAGCGTTATAATAAGCAAATGCATTGGTTTGATTAATATCTCCTAATTGAATGAAATTTAAGGTCGTATTTCGATTTAAAGTATGCGATAACTCTACATCATCAACATCATCATACCTTAAACCAAAACCGCTAGTAGCCTCAGCTATTTTGTTTTTAAACGCGTTCTGTTTTTTTATTTCGGTATTAAAACCAAATATTGCACGCTTTTCCTGTTGCTTAATCTGATCGCCATTAACAGGATCATCAAGAAAAAAAGTAAAATTTGAATACAATTTAAAATCGTAATAAGAATAGAAAGCATTGGATTTAACCGCAGTATCATCATTAGTAAAGAGCTGATGCTCTAGGTTTACATTAGTTCTGCTTGTATTACCACCTTCCGTATCATCTATAGCACCAAAACGATTTATAGTGCCATTACGTATTGCACGTTCCGGAATTTGTCCAGAGGCATCCCAACGACTGTTAAAGTGAGAAATGGTTGCTGAAATTTTGCTTTTATTTTTAGTTAATGTAGAGTATTTACCTATTAGATTGAGCCTATTAAAGTTTTGAGAAGAATTAAAAGGACCATCTGTTTCAATATATTCTATACCTGCATACGCATTGCTATTGCTATTATCATCTGTTAAATTAAAAAGTCCTAGGGTTCTAATGGTATTAAAATTACCATAAGACAGTTTTAAGATATTTTTATCAAGACTATTTTTGGTTTTAAAATCAATATAACCAGCAGTCGTAAAATCTTTAGCATCTGCATAGTATGGCCCTTTTCCAAAGTTAACAGTCTCTATTGTTTCTGGAATTACAAAATGTAAGTCACTATAACCTTGACCGTGTGCATGAGATACATTATTTACAGGGATGCCATCAACATTTATTGAAATATCAGTACCATGATCAATATCAAAACCTCGAAGGAAAATTTGTTCTGCCTTTCCGCCGCCTGCATGCTGACCAATTATTAATCCGGGAACAGTTCTAAGTACTTCCTGTGATGAATTGATTGGAGTGGTTTGCAAGTCAATTTTGGTTAATGTATTCAAGACATTTTTTTGCTCGCTGAGGACAAGCTCATCTAATTTAAAAATTTTTTGTTGTAATGTTACTAGAAAATCTGTTTTAAAACTTTCGTTATTTAAAACAATATCTCTTTTTTTAAAACCTAATAAGTGGATTGTAACCGTATCGCCAACCTTGTTGTTTTCTAAAACAAAATAACCATTTTCTGCAGTGTGAGCATGCACCTCAGTACTTAAATTATAAACGTAGGCAGAACTTAATGGTTGTTTATTTTGGCTATAAACATACCCTTTTATTTCCTGTGCAGTACCTATTTTGAAACTAAGAAAAAAAACAAAGTATAATGCAATTTGCATTTTACTTCTAACTGTTTTCATTGAATTATAATTGATTGATTTTTAATTCCATTAAGGGTCCTAACTCGTAAGTTGCCGCAAGAAGCTCTTCTTTAATTGGTTGTAAAGCTTCAGCCTTTCCATTGGCCTTATAAATTTCTGCTACATGATACAACACTTCAGGTTCAAAGGTTTTATCAATTACAAACTTGTTTATAATATCTAATGCTTTTTTATAATCGCCTTTGTTGTATAACGACCACGCCAGTAAATCATAAGATTGCGGAGTTGCTCTATTTTCAATTTCGCGATTAGCAATAATTATTGAAGAATCTACCATTTTCATATCTTCAGCAAATAATTTGGCATTATAGGCATTATACATATCGCCATACAAGGGTTTCTGTACTGCTCTTTTATAATCCGCTATATGCTTTTCCTTTAACGAATTGTTACTTAAAAATTCTGCAATTTCAGCTTTTAAAAGAAAATAATCTGGTGCCTGGTAGGTACTAGTAATAGTATTTAAAATTCTAAGTGCCTCTTCTGGATTGCGCTCGTGAGAATAAACAATCCAAGCAATTCCTTTTTTTGCATAAGCATCGTTAGGATTTAGTGCTAAAGCTTTTAAATAGTAGTTATAAGATTTTTTAATTTGTCCATCATGGCCATAAAAATCGGCTATATTAGTGTAAGACCATTGTTTTAGTGCAGGTAGATTTGAAGACTCTGCTTTAGCCATAGCCTGTTCCATATATTTAATAGCAGCATCTAAGTTTCCAATATGGTCATTCCATTTGGCAGTTCTAATTAAATAATCGAAACTATTTAAATCTACAACCTTTTCAAGGTAACTTTTAGCAATTTTAAAATTACCCAACTCCATGTGGACATCAAATAACATTTTTTGAGTGCTTTCAAGATCTTCTGCTAATACTTCTGCTTTTTCTAATAAAACCAAAGATTCTTTAAAGCGATGCTGAGAAATATAATTTCTTGCTAGAGCTCTTAAGTAGCCAGATTTATTTTGATTTGTTTTTTGATTGAGTTGAATTAAAAAAGCTTCAGCATTTGCTAAATTTTCGATATTGCCAGTGGCGTCAAATAATTGTGATTCTGCACTAGCAATTTTTGCTAAATAAGGATATTGATTTGGTGTTTTTTTTAATTTATTAGCCCAAAATAGATGCTCTTGCTTTGCATTTTCTAATGTTTTATTTTCTGCAGTAAGGAAAACATCATAATCTTTTGCGGTAGTAATTGCTTTACTTTTCTCTTTACAGTTAAAAAGTAAGGCTAACATTACTATTAAGTATAAGTTAGTTTTCATCGTTTTGTTGTTTTGTTGTGTTGATATTGTTGTAATAAAAATCCAGAGCGCTTACAATAAGCACTCTGGACTTAAAAAGCAGTCTACCATGGAGACGCTAAATATGGAAATGAAGATGAAAATGCTTTGTCGTTGCTATCTACATTATCGTCCGTTAATCCTGGATTATCCGCACCTGTTGGTCCACCAAAGATTAATAAAAGTTCTACTGATATAACATCGTCTGCTAGTGCACGACCTGTTAACACATTAGTACCATCAAAAAATGTTGTTGTACCATCTAAAGATACTGTTAAGACATCGGTTGCTAAAGCTCCTGTAAAAGTAGGTGCATCCCAACCTAAAGCATTAGTCGTGTAACCTGGATTTAGAGCTAGTAATCTATCTTGAAAAGCTGGCTGAAAAGCAGATCCTTGAGAAGAAGGTATTGTAGTATTGAATTTGTTTTTTGAAACTGCACTTACAAAGACTGTATTAATGGCAGGTCTAGCCATTTGGTCGTCCTGAGAATAAGTTCCAGAAAAATCGATTGAGTTTACTATTTGTGGTGTTGCATCATCATCATTAGAGCAATTAAATGCTACTGCAGATATTAGTAATGCAAACATTAATGTTTTTATATTTTTCATGAGTTTAAATTTTAAAAGTTGTTGTTTTTATTTAGACTTAGTTTCTACCCAAGTATTAATGTTCCCAGAACCACCAATCAAAGACTTTGGTACTTCTATAACAATAGACATAACATTTGAACCTGCAAATGTATCTGAACCTGGATCGTTAAAAGAAGTTGCAGTACCACCTATAATTTCTCCATATCGAGCAAAATCCATAAAGAAAGGATCATCTCTTGGGCCTGCAAATGCCATAACGCCTGCATCTGAAGTTGCAGTAATTGCGCTATCACCATAAGGCGTAATATCCACAACAGTTGAACTTGCCGAAAAATTAACTGTACTGTTTAAATTTGTAGAAGACGATGCAAATGGTCCAAATACATACATTTTTCCGCCTCTCGGGATAGCTTGTATTACCATGTCTTGAATAGCATCTCCATTGGTATCAATGTTGATTTCAACTAAAACATTTTCATCAAAAGCAGCAGAAGCAGATGCTGTGGGACTTAGTAGTCCTTGTACATTTGCTACAAAAGCAATATTGTCTGAATCTTCTCCTTGAAATGCGTAGAAGTCAGTAATGTCACTTGTTCCGCCTGAAACTGCTGGCGCATCAATGTGATCGGCAGCTACCATAAAGAAACCTGCAACTGCTACAGCTGAGACTCCTAATAAAATTTTTAATTTTTTCATAATGTTTTGAGATTTTTTGTTAATTAATGTTGTTCTCAAATTTATATACGCAATTATTTGCAAGTCGGTTTTGTTAAAGTTATGTTAATAGAAAAATCTACCATATAATTAACTTGAAAAAACTAACTTAGCGATTAAAAGAATAAGTGAACCCTTCTGCTGCAGGCTGGATAAATAAGTTAATTTCTTTATATCATAAGGAGTTCTCTAAAGAAATTGCTTCTGTTTCGGAACTCTACAGAGCGCTAATTCCTTGTGGTTATATTTACGGAAGTAATACTTCTGTTTTAAAAAATTTAATTAAAAAGGGCGATTTTTCTTCTGAAGAAATCTGTAAAATAAACCATCTCATTGCCTTGTATGTCACGCATAACAGTATTAATGATGCCGATAAATTTATAGAAAATACTATTCATTTTTATAAAAAGATCAATGCGCATAAAACAAATTTTATACTAGATAAACTTAATAAAAGCGAGACCGTTGAAACGCTTGAAAAAATTATCCATAGAAGAATTCAATTAGACGATAACCTCATCTACAAAAGCTTTAATTACTTTATAACCAACGCCTTGTTGTTTATAGATGTTTTGGCCTATAAAGAATTTTTAACTAGTGGTATTATTACTGAAGATGCCATTATTAAAGAGGAAAGTGCAATAGAAACCATTGTTTTAACAACTCTAAATTCTAAAATTGATAAATCGAAATACGATAAGAGTCTTATTGCTCTATTTGTGCAATCTTTACGCTATCAGCAAGCCAATGAACTGAACTATAGTCAAGCCATAGCGCTTTTAAAAACACCTTTGGAGAGGCAGTACATCTTAGATTTAGCGTGTATGGCAACATGGTCGGATAAAAAAATAGATGATAATGAACGACATTTTTTATATCAATTAGGAAAAGATTTACACCTTGAGGCCAAAGACGTAAATCATGCAATGCTAGCTATTTCCAATTTTTATACTACACACAAAAAAGACATTGTTTTATTAGGCTCTAAAAATATTGTAAAATCTTTTTACAATAATTCTAGTGCTATGGTTATGAAATTAATATCTAGAAATAGTAAACGGCTTCAAAAGGAACTGTTCCAAAGTAAAGAGTTAATGGTACTTTTAACAAAATCTACAGTAAGAGAGCTTTCTAAAGAAGAACAAAAAAAAGTTCAAGAACAATTATTGGATATATTTAAAGCCATACCAAGTCTCGCTATTTTCTTGTTACCTGGTGGTGCGTTGTTATTACCTTTAGTCGTTAAGTTTATACCTAAACTACTACCTTCTGCTTTTGATGATAACCGAATTGAAGACTAATACATTTATACTATTTGTAATTTATAAATTATAAGAGCGGATTCAGTTGCAATCCAAATACTACCATTGTTATGTGCAGCTATCCTACCCTGGCATGTTCTATACCTTAATATAATGTTGATGATAATTTATATCTGGTGTTTAATCCATATTCGTGATTTTTAAATACGCTATTGTATAATGTGGCAAAACTATTAAATAGAGGTTTTTTAAAAATCCAATACAGAAGCTAAAGCAACATTAATATTAGTAGTTACCATTGTCGGCCTATTTTAAAGCTTAGTGTTATTTATTTTTATCAATCTTTAAACGGTTTGCTGGGAGACAGATTATAGTGAATTAAAACGATCATAAATACAAAACGATTTTTACCAATGCATTGGCAAGCTATAAAAACCTATATAAATTGAGGCAACATTACTCCAACCACTTCTTAAAATCTTTTACACGCTCTCTAGCAACAATTACATCCTGCTCATCATACGTTTGTAGTTTTATTTGAAGGCGCGAATTGGTATAACTCACCATATCCTTAATGGCCTGAATGTTAACAAAAAATTTTCTGTTTATCCTGAAAAACTGCTCTGGAGCCAATTCACCTTCCAAGCCTTCAAGAGTAGTATCCAACAAGTAATTTCTACGGTCCTTAGTATATAGATAAGTGCCCTTGTTTTGGCTGTAAAAACATTCTATATCATCTATATTTATTAGTTTTAAGTGCTGACCAACTTTTACAGAAAACCTCTTTTTATACGCTTGTTCTATAGGATTAACAAGTAGTCTCTTTATATCATTAAAATCTAAAGTTACACGCTGCTTTTTTGGTTGTCGATTTTTAAATTTTGAAACTGCCGTTTGTAGTTCGTCTTCATCAATTGGTTTTAAAAGATAATCTATGCTATTTAATTTGAAGGCTTGCAGGGCATACTCATCGAAAGCGGTAGTAAATATTATAGCTGAAGTGATATCTATAGTATCGAAAATTTCGAAGGATAAGCCATCGCTTAGTTGAATGTCTAAAAAAATTAAATCTGGATGCGTGTTATTTTGAAACCACGCAATAGATTCTTCAACCGAATGTAACATAGTATGAGCGTTAATGTCAAAGGTTTTTAACATGCGTTGCAAACGCCTTGCTGATGGTCTTTCGTCTTCTATTATTATTACGTTCATTGAAAAAGTTTTTAATATTCATTACAGTAGAATCCTTATATCATTTCATTCTAATTAACTTTTGTAAATTCCCTTGCGCATAAACTGTTGTAAAGTTGTATTACAACATTTAAAGAAAAAGGTGGCTTGCTTGGTTAAGGATTAAAAGGCTTGTTTGAGCTCCTGGAAGAGCGCAGATCTTGAAAGCCTAACCTTTAGGTACCATTCAAATTATTCCCAACGTTTTTTATCCTCGTCCATAAATTTTTTAATATGGCGATCTTCCCAATCATCTCCAAATATAACATTTGGTCCGAAAACCCCTAAAAAATGAAAAAACAAACCTATTCCCCAGAAAATAAGGGTAGAAAAGGTACCAAAAGACCAGAAACCAGATTTTGTATTGATATAAGTAATCCACAGTAATACAATATTAACAATTACATAAGACGCTAAGTGCCAATAAAAACCCATTATTTTACCTAACTTTTTTTTAGCTCTTAAATAAGCTTCTTCTTGCTCGAGATTTTGTTGGAATTTGTTCTCACTATAAGGTTCTATTTTATAATTTTTCATTTTAATTTAATTTAAAGAGAATTAAGCTTATTACGTTCTTCTTCCATAAATTTTTTAATTTTACGTTGTTCCCAACTGCGACCTAAAACACTATTGTTTGCAAAAACTTTATAAGCATGAAATGCCAAGCCTATTCCCCAACCAATGGCAGGAAACCAAAACCATTTAAACTCCCAATACATTTTATAATTAATAAATATTAGAAAAGGGATTACTAAACAATAAGCTATTGCCGTATTATAAAATCCTTTTAAGGCTTCTACATGTTCGCGAGCTCTAATAAAAGTATCATCAAATTGTTTTTCTGGTAATTGTTGCATAAGTGATATTTGTTTGGTAAGCATTGGAATAGACACCCTAAAATTGCTTCTATTTTCTATAATATTCACTTTTTTATTTGTTAATAATTGATAGCGTTGTTTAATGTTATTTAGGCCTACTCCACTACTCTTTTTCACGACCTGTTTGGGTTGTAAATTGTTTTCTACAATTAAATTACCATTACTTTCGTAAATTTTAATATGTAAAGGTTTGCTTTCTGTTACTATATTATGTTTTACGGCATTTTCTAACAGCAGTTGTAAAGATAGAGGCACTACTTTGCTTTCTGGATCAGATGCTTGCTCGGGGATATCGAAAATAATACTATTCTCGAAACGCATTTTTAATAGTGACATATAAGTTTTTGCAAACTTTAATTCCTCGTCTAGCGGAATTAAGTCTTTATTTTTTTGCTCTAAAACATAGCGGTAAACCTTAGACAAGCTTGTGGTAAATTTTTGTGCTTTGTCTGGGTTTTCTTCAATTAAACTGACTAAAACGTTTAAACTATTAAATAAAAAATGCGGATCTAATTGGTTTTTAAGAGCATTAAATTTTGCGCTTGCTGTACCAGCAATAACCTGTTGTTCTTTTATTTTACTTTTTTGGTACCTATTGTAAAAATAAATAACATGAAATATAGTTACCACTATCATGGTTACAATAAACCCAAACTTATAATAGGCTAGTTTTTCGTTGGCAATAAAACTGCTTAATGAATCCCCACTATAAAATGACCAACTTAAATACCTTAAAAAAAACAGTCCCGTTAGTGTAATTACTATAGAACCAATAATACCAATTATAATTCTTTTAAGTCCGTCTGTTTTTTTCCATTGTAAAGTTTCTAAAAATCTGAAAAAACGAGAATTACTAAACCCTAGCACTAAGGCATACAGTTGATAAAAACCAAAGCTAATCAAGTAATCTAAATTAGAAGCGGAAGATGTATTATCGTAAAAAAACGTTCCTACTACAAAAATTGAAGTACCTATTATAAACGTTACTAGTAATTCTTTGGCTACTCTATTCATAAAACTGTTTAAATATTTAGACTTTGCAAGACTGTATTAGCTCTTTAGCACGTTTTTCGCCCCAATTTGGATGAAATTTGGATTCTGGTTTAAAGTTAGCAAAAAGTTCTAAAGCTTTGTCAAATTCTTTACAAAATGGTTTGGTGTCTTGCCCAAAATATTTTGCACTACCTATATTCCACTCTGCTCTATTTAAAATTGCTCTTGGATTCTTAGGATCAAGCTTAAGTGCTTTTTCATAAAGCTGCGATACTTTGGGTGCTAGAACCATACCATATTTTGCTCCATCGCTGGCGACATAAACCGTGTATTTCATGGCTTGCAACACTAATAGTTCTGGATTATTTTTAGAGCTTGTAGTGGCATCATTTATAAAATCTTGAGCTCTTAAAAGTTGAGCATCCAATTGTTTTGCATCTTTTAATTTTGTAAACCCATCAATAATTAATATTTGTGCTGCATAGTAATTCGGCAACCAATTGTCTTTTTCTGCGCTAGCTATGCGCTCGAAAAGGTTTACAGCAGCGTCTAATTTGTTGTCTTGCCATAAAGCAAAGGCTTTTTGCATGCCAGCTTCATATTGATTCTTAATAGGTACTTGAGCTTGTATTTGAGAGCTTATAAACATAATAATAATTAGTGCTAATCTGTACATAATAGTGTTTTTTAAAGTTTAATATTTTGTGTTACATCCTCGTTATTTACCATAAAGACGGCATCCTTCCATTTTGGAGGTCCCATTCTACCACGTGCATTATTAGAACAGCCGTAATCCTCTTTTGGTATGCCAAATAAATACGTATCTAATTTCTTATTTTCGTTTTCATCATGAAATAAAGAAATTGCATATGGTCCAGCTTTTATATTATTAAATGTTACGGTAGCCGTATGAGCCGTAATTTTTTTAAGTATTCCACTTATATTTTTTTTTAGAAAATTTGATTCGCTATCATACAAGCCTATTATTAAATTGCCTTTTACAGAATCTATATTAGAAATGTTTACTGTAATTGAATGTTGTCCTGTTTGCGCAGTTAAACCTTGAATAGTAAATAAAAGCATAAGTGCTAAAGAAATGTTTTTCATAATATTTGTTTTTAATGTTCAAGCAAATATCCATAAAGAGTATTCTATTTGGAAAAGGGAGTGACTGAAGTGTCGTATATTAATTCTGAATTGTATGTTTTCTAAAATTAAGGTCAATATTCTAAAGCTAAACCTTAAAAGGACATAGCCTTTAAACAGAAATCTTTAAGCGTCATTATAGTCAAACACACTTTATTTATGCTGGTGTCGAAAAGTGTTGATGGCAAATTGTATTGTAGCGCTTAAATTACCTGCTCTTTTTTATAAAACCTAATGTGCCTTAATTAAAAAAAAGTGGATTAAGCTAAATTATTTAATATTAATCTACCTAGGCAATGCTAAGGAATTTATTTTAAATAGATATTTACTAACTTTAAATCCAAATTATAGTAGATGTCAGAAATTTTTACACCAGAAGTAGTTTGGATTGTAGTACAAGTTTGTATTGGTATCATTATAATGTTAAACCTTGTGCTTAATTTAAACACCGTAAAAAATGATACGGTAAATAATAGATTAAGTTTTTGGGCAAATGGGCAATTTTTTTTTATCACCTTTCTTTGGGGCGTTCTAGGTGGGCATTTTTTTTTAGGTAGTGTTAAACCTTTATTCTGTTGCAATTGGTGGTTACCAGTTGTTATTCTGGTGATACTAACTGGTATTCTAGTATTGCTAAGGCACAAAATTAACATTAAACCTTACCATCAAATAATTTTAGTATTATTAGGTTTGGTTTATGGTCATTTTGTATGGTCACAACGTCATGAACCCTTATTGTTTAACGATGGGCAATGTACCAATACTAATTTGTTCTGTAAAGATGATTGATATAAGTAAAAATATAAATAATAGTAAATTAATTAAAAGTATAGAAGTGTTTTTAATTGTACTCTTTATTCTGTTAATTGCATGGGATCTATATTTAGCCGTGACTCCTCCAAATGGTAACACCATTAGTAGAGTAATACAAGATAATGTTGTTAGCGGTAAATACATTCTTACCTATTTTTGGGGTGCAGTTTGTGCTAACCTCTTTTTTCCTTTAAAGCAAGCACCAAAAATAAATCCAACTGTCGGCACTATAATCATGTATATAATTGCTATACTCATTTGGATTGCTAATCCAAAAGAATTGGTAGAAAGTGTGCTCGACACTAATGTTTACCGTTATGGATTAAGCATGGTTTTTGGATTTATTATCGGGTTTATTTTTTGGAGACAAAGCTTGGTTGGTAGTAACTAGGAAGTAATTATACGCATAAATTAACCTTTAATAACTTACTTGTAATAGAGACTTTTTCTTCTAGTAAACCAATAAGTTTTTAGCCATCTTACAAATTATTTAATTGATTTCCCTTACCGTTGTTACTAATAGTCCAAAAGAAACCAACAAAAAAGAATTGATCTGCTGCTGGACGCAAGGCGCGCCTGTTAAAGGTGTTATTTATGTTTGGTGTATTGGCATATTGATAACCATTTATATTTTTTATGCCTAGTACGTTGTTTACAGAAAAATATAAGATTTTTTGTGAACTTAATAAATAGGCCCAATTAAGACTTAGGTTGTTAAAACTTTTGGTTTTAGCATTTAAAAAACCACTTTTATTCGGGTTGGTATATGTTCTACCAGAAGCAAAATTATAGCTTAAACCCACCTGACTTTTTAATTGTTCAACCCAATATTTACCCACTACAGAAAGGTTATGTTTGTTTGCGAAATTTGGTTGTGCTGCTTGTGGAAAATTATTGTGGTCTCGCTTGGTATCTAAATAAGAATAACTTACCCAATAATCGATATTTTTAAGGCTTTTGTTATCTCTGTAAAAAAGATCTAATCCCTTTGCGAAGCCAGTTCCTGCATTATTAAAAGTGGTATTAAAATCTGTAAACTGTGTGTTGAATTTTACCAAATTATTATAGTTTTTAAAATATGTTTCTGCCCTGAAAATTCGACCATTGCTATTGTACTGGTAATTTAAAATATAGTGTTGCGTTTCTGTTGCTTTTAGTTGTTGCTCAAACTTTAAAATATTATTACTCGGATTTTGATAAAAGTTGCCATAAGCTAAAGAAATTTGACTTTTTGTACCTGTTTTGTAAGCTAAGGAGAGTCTAGGAGCCAATGTACTTTGTTTAAATAAAGTGCTATACTCAGCGCGTAAGCCTGCTTTTAGAGCCAATTTTTTTGAAAAAATAATGTCGGTTTCTGTATAAACAGCAGCAATGTTATTCGTAAATCCGTAATCTGCTGTTTCAACAAATTGGTTGCGATAATTTTCACTAAACTGTGTAGTAAAATATTCTGCACCAAAATTTATTTTAAAACGATTGCTAGAACTTTTACGTAGCTTGAGTTTGGCGTGAGTTGAATGTTCTGTATCATGTATAGTATTTATGCCAATGCCTATATTGTTTTTAGCATGTGTATAGCTAAAACCAGTGTTTAGTTTCCATCTATTTTTTAGTTTTGTGCGAAAAGACCCATTAAAATATACATTCACATTTTTTAATGCGAAGTTTAATCCCTCAGGTGTATTTATGTTTTCTTGAGTAAGTTCGAACTTACTTGTATCGAAAGCTGAATATAATTTAAGCAAACCTCTGTTGGTTTTATATCTGTAAACAGCTTCACCAGATGCGGTTTGAAATGGTTTTTCCCACTGGTTTCTATCTTTAAAAACCGTTAGATATGGTGCTAAGTTAATATATGAAGCATTTATACTAAGAGCGCTTTTGTTCCACTTTTGTGTATTGCCCAGAGTTGCTCCAAGCGTCATAATGCCAATTTCTGTTTTTTCTTGAACGGGTTCATCTATGGTGTTTAATAACAACACGCTAGAAAGTGCCTGCCCATATTCTGCACTATAGCCTCCAGTGGAAAAGGTAATGCCATCGAATAAAAATGGAGAATACCGGCCTCGTGTTGGTGTATTGTTTGCTGCAGGTGTGTATGGAGTGAACACACGAATACCATCTATAAATATCTGAGTTTCGTTGGCTGCGCCACCACGAACAAACAATCTACCATCTTCTGCAACTGTTGAAGTGCCTGGTAAGGTTTGCAAAGCACCAATAAAATCGCCTATGGCACTTGCTGTGGTAACTACATCCATAGCGGTTAGTGCTGACACTTTGCTATTGTCGCCCGCAGAAAATGTTCCTGCCGATAATACAACGGCATCTAAAGCGTTAACATTATTTTTTAGTGAGATTTTTAGGTTGTTTAAAGCCGCTACGCTGCCTGCTAGTTTAAACGTTTCGAACGAAATGTAGGACACAATAAGTGTTTGCATACCTGTTTTTTTTGTACTGAAGGTAAAAAAGCCTGACTCGTTTGTGGTAACACCATCATAAGTGCCTTCTAAATAAACATTGGCACCTTGAATGGCCACATTATTACCGTTGGTTACCGTGCCACTAATAATGGTTTGTGCTGAGAGTTGTAATGCCAGTAGTGTGACCAGTATATTTAATATTTTATTCATAGGTAATGCTTTTATTGAATTGTTGCTACAAAGATTAAACAGTACCTTAGGTTTTAAAATTAATAGATTCTGAAATGTTATATAACAATGCTAAACTGTATGTTACATTTAAATTGCGCCTATCATTTTGTACTTACGCTCTTAAGTAAGCCTTGCATTTGCACTTTAAAACGTCTTTTGTAGAAATGCCCGCGTTAAGGATGGAAAGGTTTGTTTGAGCTCTTTTTTTATTTTTCTTAAAAAAAAGCGAGCCTTGAGAGCCTGACCAGCCGTAGCTTTTCGCGAAGGTTGGGAACGCCCAAAAAAAATGAGCCTATATTTTGTAACAATACTTACTTTTACAATACCAATAGAGTAACCTAACCAACACCATTGGATAAAGAACTAGAACATAGCTTTGTAGAGCTGCTGGAAAAACACCAAAACATCGTGCATAAAGTGTGTAGATTATATACCAATAACTACGATGCGCATAACGATTTGTTTCAGGAAATTACCATACAGTTATGGAAAGCGTACCCGAAATTTCGTGGTGACTCTAAATTTAGTACCTGGATGTACAGAGTTGGGTTAAATACCGCTATTACATTATATAGAAAATCTAAACGCTCCATTAGTACTACGCAGTTTGATACTGTGCAGTTTAAAATTAAGGCCGAGGATTACGACGACACCGAAGAAGAGCAATTAAAACTATTATACAGTGCTGTGCACCAATTAAACGATATTGAAAAAGCACTTGTTTTCTTGTATTTAGAAGACAAAAACTATAGAGAAATTAGTGAAACAATGGGTATTACAGAAGTGAATGCTAGAGTGAAAATGAATAGAGTGAAAACAAAGTTAAGAACCATATTAAATCCGTAATCATGGATGAATTAGAATTACTAAAAAAAGACTGGCAAAAGGGAAACAAGCAGTTTCCTAAGCTAAGTTACAATGAAATATATAAAATGATTTTAAAAAAATCGTCTTCTATAGTGAAGTGGATTTTTATTATTAGCCTGTTAGAGTTTGCCTTCTGGCTATTAATGTCATTTATTGTAAAAGTTACAAGTGGTAATGACGATACATCTGGTTTGGAGTCTAATACCGTTTTTATTACTCTTAGTGTTATTTCTTATGGAATATTAGCTTACTTTTTCTATAAATTTTATAATAATTATAAAACTATAAATAGTGCTGACAATGCAACAAAACTTATGGAAAATATTTTAAAAACCAGACGTACTGTTAAGCAATATGTTGCATTTAACTTAGTTGCAATAGTTGTAAGTGTTTTAATAATGTTACCAATTTTTATGAATAGTGATCCAAAAACAAAATCGGTATTAGAACAATCCGCTGCAAATGGTGAACTATTTAAAGTGTATGCAGGCGTTATTGTTGGAACATTTGTTGTGTTAGTTATTATTATAGGAGTATTACTTTTATTTTACTGGCTGATTTATGGTATTTTACTAAAACGTTTAAATAGAAATTATGCGGAACTAAAAAAGTTAGAGGTTTAATTGTGAAAATTATAGATTCCATATTGTTTTTTGAAGATCTGAAAACTGAAAAGACCATAAAGAAACAAATTAAAGTTTACGACGATTTTATTGTTTTACTAAAAAATTTACAATACCGAAGTTTTGACGCTAGCGAGTTATTTAAAATTGAAAGTGAATTAAAAATATTAGATTTAAAAGCGGATACAAATAGAAAAGTGCTTTGTAAAAAACTAGCAATATTTCTAAAATTTTTAGAAGAAGAATTTTCACTCATTCCTAAAAATCATTACACTAACATTTACATGATAATTGGAATGTGCTCTGGTATGATTTTTAGTTTATATATAGATGCCATTAATCTCTTAATCGGGATGTTAATAGGCATGGTTATTGGTTTAACCATAGGTGTCACAAAAGATGAAAAAGCGAGGTACAGAAACTTAGTTCTGCATAAAGAATCTAATTAAAAAAACACAAGCTACTACTGATTACTACAAACAACCTGCTAAATCTTAATTATCCAACCACTCACGTTGTTTATTAAGCTCTTCTTTAGCTTCTAATTCTTTTTGTGGGATGACTTTTAAAAATGAAGGATGTTGCTCGATGGCATATTCTATTTTTTCTACTATACTTGCTATCGATTCGTTGTCATAATCAATCTCTAAAGGTTTTTTAACCTCGAAGGATTGGTACACATTTTTTTTCTTGATATACAATCCTTTTTTATCGAAAGAGCGTCTAAAACCATCTATAACAATAGGCACAACAATAGGTTTGTATTTCTTAATAATATGAGCTGTTCCTTTTCGAATAGGTTTAAACGGTGTTGTTGTGCCTTGGGGAAAAGTTACCACCCATCCATCGTCTAAGGCTGTGCTAATCATAGAAATATCGCTCATTTTAACTTGCCTATTTACATCTTTACCTTCACTTCTCCACGTACGTTCAATACTAATGGAGCCTGTATATGCAAATATTTTTGGTAAAATACCTGATTTCATGGTTTCTTTTGCAGCAACATAATACATATTTAATTTTGGATTCCACAAATAACCAATATTTTTAATAGAATCTTCTCGATTACTTAAACTTGCGTTAAAGACATGAAACATAGAAAATACATCCGCAAAATAGGTTTGGTGATTAGATATAAATAGGACGTTTGTATCTGGTAAGTCTTTTATAATTTCGGAACCTTCAATTTGAAGATTATTAAAGCCTCGAAAACGTCTGTGAGACAGTACGCCTAATATTCTAATAAGCCACTTTTTTAAAAATAATAAATGTCCGAAAGGATTTCGTTTAAATAAACCCATAAATTTTAGTATTCAATATCAATAACAAATGTAGCAAAATACAACTATTTAAAGCTAGCCTTTAACAAGTCTTTCAATTCACTAAGTATCATTGCTGTTGCTCCCCAAACCAAATGTTTGTTTAAATTATAGGCTGGAACGCTTACTTTTAAACCATTAGCCAGCTTAACAGTTTTAGTTGTTACTGCCTTATCGTCTAAAAAATCGTCTAAGTTAACTTCTAATAATGCTTCTACCTCAGTATCTTGCTTTACAAATTCTGCCGTGTTTTTTACAATGCCTATAAACGGCTTAACATAAAAGTTACTGGGCGGTATATATAATTGAGTTAGTGCTTTTATAACCGTTATGTCGTCTTGTTTTACGCCTATTTCTTCTTCAGTTTCCCGTAAAGCAGCTTCTTCATTCGTTTCGTTAGCTTCTAATTTACCACCGGGAAGTCCTACTTGTGCAGAATGTACACCTTTATAGGTTTTCCGTAAGATAAGTATAAGGTAAGTTTCCCTTTCTGTATTAGGATAAAACAACGCCATTACAGCACTTTTTCTAGCTTTTTTTATTCTATCTGCCTGTTGTTTTATTAAATCTGCTCTAAAAGGTGGCGCCATTTTAAATTGCGATGTTTCGGCTGGCAATGGTAAATTTTCTATTTTTACAATATATTTTAAAAACGATTCAAATTTCATTTTATGAGAGTACTGCTTTTATTTTGCGTTTTGCTAATTTTTAATTGTGAAGATAAACAAACTAAACCTAAAACAATAGAGGAATTTGGTGGTAAAATTGATTCTATAAATACCAAACCACAAGAAAAAACTGTAGAAATAGATAGCTCAAAACTTACATTAGAGGAACGCTATTTACCTTTAAATGATGATAATGCCATGGATTTCTTTGCAGAATATGGTAAATTAAACAAGGAGGACAAGGTCCGCATCTACACTAAGTTTGGTAATATAGAATTACAGCTTTTTAACAATGTTTCTTATCATAGAGCAAATTTTATATTTCTTACTAAAAACAAAGCTTTCGATGGTACACAATTTCATCGTGTGGTTAAAAATTTTGTAATTCAAGGTGGCAGTAGCGATGAAGCTGATGTTTTAGATAAACGCAGGAAAATGGGCCGTTATCTTTTACCACCCGATGTTAGGCATGGTTATAAACATAGACGCGGCGTTATTTCTATACCTAGTGGAGAAATTGATAATGCTTATAAATTAGCCTCCCCTTTCGAGTTTTTTATAACTCAAAGGAATCAGTTTCATCTGGATGGTGAATATACCATTTTTGGACGTGTTATTAAAGGTCTAGATGTGGTGGATAAGATTGCAATTCAAGAAGTAGATGATAGCCATTGGCCGGTACATAACATCTATATCGATAAGGTTATTGCTTTTTAGTAATATATAGTTTTAGTTGCCATTTTACAGTTTAAGTTACGAGAAGAAGCAATGGAAATAAAAGGCGTGTATAACGCCTTACTTTTAACAAATAATTAAATTCTACTCCCTATAAAAATTTGGCAAACGTAATTTAAATTTGACTGCTAAAATTCGAGTACCAATGACTACTAAACCAGCAATTATAAAAACTAAATTGCCTTCTATTGGTAAGCGTTTAATAATAAAATAAGCAATACCTCCAAGAATGCATGCAGTAGCATAAATTTCTTTTCTAAAGACTACTGGTATTTCATTACATAAAATATCACGTATAACACCTCCAAAACAAGCCGACATAGTACCCAAGGCAATGCAGATTATTGGATGTAATCCAGCATTAAGTCCTTTTTCTACACCTACAACTGTGTATAATCCTATACCAATGGTATCAAACAGAAAAAGCGATTTCCGTAAATAGTCTATTTTCGATTTAAAAACTACAGCAAAAATAGTAGAGGCCAAAACCACATAAACAAAGGTCATGTTCGTCATCCAGCTTACTGGAGTTTCACCAATAAGCACATCGCGTAAAGTACCACCACCTACTGCGGTTACAAAAGCAATTATAAGGATACCAAAAGCATCCATTTTTTTGTTTAAAGCAACTAACACTCCGGATATGGAAAATGCTATAGTTCCTAAAATATCTATGATGTAAAACATAAGCGCAATGAATGTTTGGACGATTTAAAGTTTATCTTTAAACTCCAAATTGGGTTAAATGATGGTCTAAATGTTTGTAAAAAGAATTTTTCCATTCTGTAGCAGTAAGTGCTCCAAAAGAATGTGAAACTTTACCATTAAAATGTTCTACTCCTAAAGCTTGTGTTTTTAATATAAAATCTACCAAGCGTGTTTTTTCAGTTTCAAATTTTCTATTATCTTGAATTATAAATTGAGGCGCGGTTCTACTATTTTTAGCATAAGGTTTTTGGTTTACAACTGCCTTTTTTACAAATAGTTTTAGCATGAATCTTGTTAATGCATTTGGTTTTGGATGTTTATCTGTATAGACCATTTCGTAAGCTACACAGCAATGTGCTAACATCTGCTGAACCGACATTTTTCCCCACTTAGGTCTAGTGGCGGCGGTAAGGTTGTTGATTCTGCTAATAACTTCTGTCGTAACGTCTGTGTTGAAAATATTTTTCATAATCATTAATTTCTTACTAAATTTTTATTTCTAAATATTGGCAGTACTTTATTTATTAAGCTTTTTTAAACCAAAACAAAGAATTTTTAGCGCTAAGTATATGGTAATAATACTCTTAAAAACTCATTTTAAACCACTTGCAAATTTAAAGTTGTCCAACAACCAACTTATTTTATTACTACAGAAGCAAGTCTACCTTAAACTATTTGTACCAATTTTAATTATAATACAATTTGCATCTCTACTTACATGTTTTGAGTATAATAATTATAATCTTTAATAACTGTGTCCAAGAACGTTAGGGGTTGCTCCTTTGGTTCAATACCCATAATGTCTTTAACCTTAATGTGTAATTTAAGGATGACTTTATGGTTACCTTTTCGTCTTGCAGTTTCATACAAACTTTTTATAGTTTGCATTTCAGAATCTTTAAATAACGTTACCTGGCTATATGTTGGCACATAATCTGGTGCTATATCTCTAATTATAGTGTCCTTAATAGTAATTTTACGTTTTTCAGAAATAACAGTGGTTTGTGCTGCAATATCACCTAAACGTTGTCCATTACCTCTAAATAGAATAATAAAGGTAGCCAGACCTCCAGAGGTTAACAAAACGTCTATAATGCGCAACAGCCAACGCACCAAATAATTTGCAAAACTAGGTTTAGAGCCATCTAATTTTACCACTCGCGTTTTCATTGCGTTTTTACCAATGGTTTGTCCGTTCCAAAATGTTTCTAATAAAACATAGTACAAAAATGCAGGTAAAGACACTAATAAATAAATAGCCCAAGACTCTCCAATATCTAAATCTAAAAATACCAAAAGCATGATTACGGCAAATAAATAGAGGTATATGATAATTGAATCTAAAAAATAAGCCCACATTCTATCCGTTATACTTGCTACATTTTGAACAATGGTAACATTTTGGGCAGTTTCTATTTGAAATTCTTTCATATTTTCTTTTCTTTGAAAGCTTAATAGGATATTTAATGCGTGAAGCCGCTTTCGTAAAGCAAAATAAAGACAAATGGTTAACATTTGAAAGTGTTCTGACAAATAATAAACTAATTTCACCAGACGAACTCTCTAGTTTATATATTGAAATTACAGATCATTTAAGTTATGCTAACACTTTTTATCCAAATAGTAATACCGAAGCCTATTTAAACGGCTTAGCTTCTACTGCTCACCAAAAAATTTATAAAACAAAAAAAGAATCTAAAAATAGGCTAATTACCTTTTTCACGCATGAGTTTCCGTTACTATTTGTAAAACACCATCGAGAGCTATTGGTTGCCTTTCTTGTATTTTCACTTTTTGTAGTAATTGGAGCTTTTTCTGCCGCTAACGAAGGTGATTTTGTACGTAGTTTTTTAGGAGATGGTTATGTAAATATGACTATGGAAAACATTGAAAAAGGAGATCCGATGGGCGTATACAAAGAACAAGGCGAATTTAATATGTTTTTAGGGATTACACTTAACAACATAAAAGTGGCACTGTATGCTTTTGGTTATGGAATTTTGCTAGGAATAGGCTCCTTATTTATTATGATGCAAAATGGAGTTATGCTTGGCAGTTTTCAGTACCTATTTTACGAGCAAGGTTTACTATGGGAATCTGCAAGAACCATCTGGATTCATGGCACCATTGAAATAGCTGTTATTATCATTGCGGGTAGTTCTGGATTAGTGTTAGGAAATGGTATGCTTTTTCCAGGAACATACACACGATTAGAATCTTTTATTAGAGGGGTTAAAAACGGACTTAAAATTTTAGTGAGTACCATTCCGTTTTTTATTATTGCTGGTTTTTTAGAAGGTTTTGTAACGCGACATACCGAAATGCCAGATTGGTTAGCTATTTTAATTATTTCTAGCTCTTTAGGATTAATTATATTTTATTATGTTATCTACCCGATACATTTACAGAAAAAAGAACACAGTAAAACAAGATTAGAAACCAAAAATTTACTACCAAAAATTTATTAAATGAAACAACTAATACAATTTAGAAAACAGCGTGAGTTAGGTGAAATATTAAGCGATGTATTTGCATTTCTACGAAATGAATATAAGCCATTTTTTTCTTTAATATTGCAAATTATACTGCCATATTTAATACTTTCATTTGTTTCCTTAGCTTTTTTGCTCTATACATTCGGAGACTTTTCTTCGCTTATTACTAGCGAATCGTCTCCATTTGAAGCTGATGGTTTAAATCTTTTAATGCTATCTGCTTCCGGACTAGTATTAGCAATATGTGGAATACTAGTGTATGTGTATTCCTATTCCGCAACATTACACTATATTAAATCTTATATAGAAAATAATGGTATCGTAAAACCAGATATAGTAAAAAACACTGTTAAGCAAACACTATGGAGCTTTATAGGTTTAAGCATCCTTAGAGGTTTTGCATTATTTATAGGCTTGATGTTATGCATTATCCCTGGTCTTTATCTTATTGTACCCATGTCTGTAGTATTTTGTATCATGATTTTTGAACAGAAAAGTGTTATTGATGCCTTTAGCGATAGTTTTACTTTTATAAAAAACGAATGGTTAATGAGTTTTTTAGTGCTTTTTGTAGCGTTTATAATTATAACGGTTATAGGAGGTGTATTAAATCTACCAACAACTATTTATACGTATATAAAAATGGGAATATTTTCTGGAGAATTTGATGCTGCTAGCAATCCGCTTGGCTTTTACAAAGATCCTATATATATAGTATTAAACCTCATTGGATATGCCTTTAAATTCTTCTTAAATTTTGTTATTATTATTGTAACCGTCTTTATTTATTTTAATATTAACGAAAAGAAGAACTTTACAGGTACTTTTGAGCAAATAGAGGCTTTAGGAAACACAGCCCCATAACATGCAAAGTTTAAGACTTCTTTATTTAGTGTATTTTGTCTGTAGCTTTAGTTTTTCTCAAGAAATTAATAGTACTGAAGACGCTTCGGCGCCATACTACCAAAAACAAAAAATTAGTAAAGAAAACCTTGAAAACTATAAAAACAAAGAGGCTTTTAATTATAAAATTAAGAAGGCCGATGAAAATTCACTCTGGATAAAATTCAAACGATGGGTAAAAGGTATGTTAATAAAATTCTTTTCCGGGCTTTTTGGTATGGACGCTGCCACTGGAATTTTATGGTTTATTTTAAGAATTTTACCCTATATTCTATTAGGTATTTTAATAGTACTTCTCCTTAGATTCTTCTTAAAAGTAAATAGCAGAAATATTTTATATGGCGAACAAAAACGTGCTGAAATTTATTTGACAGATGAAGAGCAAATTATTAAAAATGAGGATATTAATGCACTAATTGCTGATGCTGTAAAACAAGAGAATTACAGGTTAGCCCTAAGGTATTACTATTTATTAACGATTAAAGAGCTCTCAGCACACCACATTATAGATTGGCAACAACAAAAAACTAATGACGATTATATTCAAGAAATTAAAACCAGTGCCTTGCAAGCGCAGTTTAGTACAATTACTAAAATCTACAATTATGTTTGGTATGGTGGGTTTGAGGTAGATGCTCTTAAATTTGAAAGTTTAAAATTGGAATTTATAAATTTTAATACGCAGGTTAAACACTAGTTTGGACAAAAAAGGAAAAATATACATCGGGTTAATAGCTATAGTAGTAGTATGTATTGTATTAATTGAATATAATAAACCACAAGAGCTAAATTGGTTTCCTAGTTATGCTAAGCACCATAAAATGCCTTATGGTTCTTATGTGTTTTATGAGCAGTTGGAGCGCATTTTTTTAAAAGATAATATAGTAGTTTTAGAGCGTCCACCTTTTGAAGTTTTGGACGATACTCGTAAATTAAAATTAAATGGTACCTATTTATTTTTTAACAACAAGGTACAATTTGACAAATCAGAACTCAATAGACTGCTAAAATGGACAGCAAAAGGAAACACACTTTCCATAGCGTCTTCTAGTATTTCAGAAAAACTGCTGGATACCTTAAATTTAGAGACGACTACAATTAGTAATTTTCATAACTTTAATAATATTTTTAATCTAAGGCTTAAGCATAAAAAATTAAACGATACAAAAAAATTTACCTTTAAAAAAGCTAATTTTCTAAAGTATTTTTCAGTAATAGATAGTACTAATACTAAAGTAATTGCAACAGTTTCAAATGCCTCAAAAAACGATTCTATTTCAGAAATACAATATATTAATGTTATTAAACAAGCCTTTGGTAAAGGCGAAATTATTTTAAACTTATTTCCACAAGCCTATACCAATTATTTTATTCTAGAAGACGATAACAGAAAATATACCGCAGGATTACTATCTTATATTAATCCAGCTCAGCCTATTTATTTTGATAGTTATTATAAATCTGGAAAAAAAATAGCAATATCGCCACTTTATGTATTTTTAAAGGCTAAAGAGTTACGATGGGCTTATTACATCATGCTAATAGGTGCTTTGTTTTATATTATTTTTGACGGCAAACGTAAGCAACGTGCCATTCCAATTTTAAAACCATTAAAAAATCAAACCTTAGATTTTACGCGTACCATTGCAAATATGTATTACGAAAGCGGAAAGCACTCCGATATTGCAAAACATAAAATTCAGCATTTTTTAGAGTATATAAGAAGTCATTTGCACTTAAACACAAATACCATAGACAAAGCCTTTATAATCAATCTATCCTCACGAAGCAATAATACGGTAGACGATACAGAAGCCTTATTTAACACTATAAATACGCTATCTAACACAAATAAAATAACAAAAGAAGCTTTAGAAAATTTAAATGCTTCTATAGAAACTTACAAATCCAACAACACATGGAAAACCAAGAATTAGAGTTTAATAACAGAATTCCTTTAGAAGATTTAAAACTTGCTGTTGCACAAATAAAAGCAGAATTAGGCAAAGTTATTATTGGGCAACAAGAATTTATAGAATTACTAATTGTTGCACTTTTAGCAGATGGACACGTTTTAATTGAAGGTGTTCCAGGTATAGCTAAAACAATAACAGCAAAACTATTTGCCAAGGTTTTAAAAACCGATTTTAGTCGCATTCAATTTACACCAGATTTAATGCCAAGCGATGTCTTGGGGACCTCGGTTTTAAATATGAAACAATCTGAGTTTGAATTTCATAAGGGCCCTATTTTTTCTAACATTATTTTAATAGATGAAATTAACCGAGCACCAGCTAAAACGCAAGCGGCATTATTTGAAACTATGGAAGAGCGTCAAGCAACAGTTGATGGCACCACCTACACTTTTGACGCGCCATTTATGGTTCTAGCAACACAGAACCCAATTGAGCAGGAAGGTACCTATGCATTGCCAGAAGCACAATTAGATCGATTTATCTTTAAAATAAAAGTAAATTATCCAAGTCTTGAGGATGAAGTAAATATTATTCAAACGCACCATGAACGCAAAGGTGAAAAACCGCAAAATTTAATTAAACCAATATTAGATGCGAAGAGTATAGCAGATTTTAAAACTAAAATTCAATCTGTTTTAGTTGAAGAAAAAATAATTAAATACATTGCAGAATTAGTATCTAAAACTAGAAATCACCCACATTTATATTTAGGGGGTTCGCCAAGAGCCTCAATTTCAATTTTAAATACGTCTAAGGCTTTTGCAGCTATTAATGGAAGAGATTTTGTAACGCCTGAGGATATTAAAAAATCGGTTAAGCCTATTTTAAATCATAGGATTATTTTAACACCAGAACGCGAAATGGAGGGCATGAGTACTGAAAATGTTATTGATATGATTGTACAATCTGTGGAAGTGCCAAGGTAACTACATGAAATTTATACGCTCATTATACTTACACAATGGTTTCTATGTCTATTTAGCATGTGCCTCAGTGTGCTTTTTATTGTCGTATTGGCTACCACTGCTCTACCCGATAGCATGGATTATTACAACCCTAATCCTCGTGCTTTTTTTAATAGATTTATTGCTACTATACCGTATTCAACATCCTATTAAGGCGCGACGATTATTACCTGACAAGTTTTCAAATAGCGATGATAATCTGGTACCAATAACGATAATAAATAAGTACCCGATTAAAATTGAAATTACGGTTATAGACGAATTGCCAGTTCAGTTTCAAAAAAGAGATTTTAATTATAAAACCACGCTTCAGCCAAACGAAGTTCATGATTTCAGCTTTAAGGTTAGACCAGTAGAACGTGGTGAATATTATTTTGGATGTCTAAATCTATTTTGCTCTTCAGCTTTAAAGATTGTAAAACGCAAGTTTCAGTTTCAAAACGAGCAAATGGTTGCTGTATATCCATCATTTATTCAAATGCAGAAGTACGATTTTTTAGCCATAAATAATAACCTTACAGAATTTGGTTTAAAGAAAATTAGAAAAATTGGTAACACTTCAGAATTCGAGCAGATAAAGGCGTATGTTCAAGGCGACGATTTTAGAACGGTAAACTGGAAAGCCACCGCTAAAACTGGACATTTAATGGTTAACCAGTTTCAAGACGAAAAATCGCAACCCATCTACTCGATTATAGACACTGGACGCGTAATGAAAATGCCGTTTAATGGTCTAAAGTTATTAGATTACGCAATAAATTCTACATTAGCTTTTAGTAATGTGGCTTTAAAAAAGCATGATAAAGTGGGTATGCTTACATTTTCTAAAACTGTAGATTCGTTTTTACCTGCAGTTCAAAAATTAACCTACCTGAATACCATACTAGAACGTTTATACAATTTAAATACGCAGTTTACAGATAGCGATTATGGAATTTTATATGCGCAATTAAAGCGTAAAGTTAACCAGAGAAGCTTACTCTTACTCTACACAAATTTCGAACATATAAGCGCACTTAAAAGGCAATTACCTTACCTGCAAGCTATTTCTAAAAAGCATATGTTAGTTGTTGTCCTTTTTAAAAATACCGAATTAGATTCACTGCTCTCTCAAGATGCAGAAAATTTACAAGCCATTTATCACAAAACCATTGCCGAAAAATTTTCGTTTGAAAAACGTTTAATGGTTAAAGAGCTTAAGAAAAATGGGATTCAAAGCATTTTAACTGCGCCAGAACAGTTGATTATTAATACAATTAATAAGTATTTAGAAATTAAAGCTAGAGGTTTGTTATAATCTTAATTTTTTGCAATTAATGGTTTACATTCAAATTCTTTTACAGCACACCAAAAGAGAACCTAGTCTATTGGCTAATTAAATATCTTAACCGTTTAGTTACTTAAAAATAAGGCAAAAGACTAAAACGCAGTAAATACGATAAACCATCAAACGATACGATAGTATTATATTTTTAGCCCGATAGTACAATTAAAACAAAACATTTATAAAACTAAATACTAATTTTAAATGGTTGTACTTTAGATAAGCAATAAACAGGATGCTGGTGTAAATGCATGTAAGTTCAAAAAAAAATTACAATTGGTCTAACAAATTTAACCGTTCGGTAAAGTGTTTTATAAACTCTTAAATATATGTTGGTTCTTTGAAGTGTTATTAACCATAAAACATTTTAAATTATGAAATTTATTGTACTTACAGTTGTTACCATTTTATCTTCTATAGTATCTTTTGCTCAAGAAAAAGCGAGCCAAAATATTACAGTTACTATAGATAATATAAAGAACGATACTGGCAAAATTATCCTTAGCTTACATGATGAAACTACATTTCTTGTTGCCGACGGCATACAAAATAAAGAAACAGAAATTAAAGACGGGAAAATTAAAGTCACTTTTAAAAATGTACAACCAGGATCTTACGCCATCATGGCGTTACATGATGAAAATAAAAATAATGCCATGGATTTTGACACCAACAGAATGCCGTTGGAAAGTTATGGTATGTCCAATAACCCATTAGGTTATGGACCACCACAATATAGAGATGCAAAGTTTGAGGTAAAAAACGAAGATATAAACATGACCATTAGATTTTAATTCAAATTATCATGAAAGCAAACAAGGCTGCCATTTGGCAGCCTTGTTAAATATGAAAAGCTCACACGCCTCGCAAAATATTAAGTTATAGTTACCTAAAAAATTAAATGTTAATTGTTATAAATTTTATTGATAGATTTTATATTTTTATAGTTTAAAACTATAAATAATGACAATTACGCAGTTATCATATGTTCTAGCAGTGGCAGAACAACAAAATTTTACCAAGGCTGCAGAAAAGTGTTTTGTAACACAGCCAACACTAAGTATGCAAATTCAGAAATTAGAAGATCAGCTAGATATTTTAATTTTCGATAGAAGTAAAAAACCAATTGAACTAACAGAAGTTGGTAAAAAAATAGTGAATCAAGCAAGAAATATTGTCAACGAATCTAACAGAATTCAAGATATTGTAGATCAGCAAAAAGGTTTTATAGGTGGAGAATTTAGATTAGGGATTATACCTACAATTATGCCAACACTACTACCAATGTTTCTTAAAAATTTTATTAAAAAGTATCCCAAAGTAAAACTTAAAATTGAAGAGCTAACCACCGATGACATCATTACAAAAATCAACGATGGCCATTTGGATGCCGCAATTGCGGCTACACCATTAGAAAACGATTCTATAAAAGAACGCGTATTATACTTCGAGCCTTTTATGGCATACATTCCACAAAACCATCGCTTAAAGGATAAAAAAACCATTGGTACAGAGGATTTAGATATTGAAGACATGTTGTTGCTAGAAGATGGCCATTGTTTTAGAGATGGTGTTATTAATTTATGCCGGGTATTTAAAGATCAAAATGATGAGCATTTTCAATTAGAAAGTGGTAGTATTGAAACGTTAATAAAACTATCTAACGAAGGTTTAGGCATGACATTACTCCCGTATCTGCACACCTTGGATATTAATGAAAAAACCAGAAGTAATCTCAGAGAATTTAAGGCACCTTCTCCAGCCCGAGAAGTAAGTATTATCTATCATAAAAGTGAATTAAAAATGCAAATTATTGAAGCCTTGCAAGATGTTATTTCAGGCATAATTAGAGGTGCTATAGCGTTTCAGAATGTACAGATTATAAGTCCGCTAGCCAAATAATACAAACAAAAAATGGTCGGAATTTCTTCCGACCATTACTAAGCTAAACTTTTGCTTTTTCCTAGACCATTTAGGATGCTTTAAAGCGCATATTGCAATCCTAGTGTAAATGTATCTTTAGTTTTTAACTGTATTCCTTTTACATTTTGAAATATAGGTGTCGCAAATTCGACGCCAAATCTTAAATTTTTAAATGTCCCATTTGGTACATATAAGTTAAAACCTAGACCAGAATTAATAAATGTACCTCCTGAGTTCTTAGTATCTGCAGTTATAATCATATTAGGATTTAATACAGGATTGGCACCCGCTATTTTATCAACTAAAACGCCTTCTAATCTCGCCGAAAAACTTAACCATTTACTAGCATTAATGGCGAACCAATTATTTAAACTGTAATGGTTTCCTAACCTGTAATTATTGCTGTTTTCTCCAATTCTTAAAACTCCTGTTAGCTGCATTCCATAAGAAAGTGTACGACATTGTGCTAAATATGTTAGTCCTAAAGTTGTATTAAAAGTACCACTCCCTATTTGCATAGGATATGGTAAAATAATATTTTTTCCATTAGAAGCTGGTGTCGCATCTTTGTTGCCTATTGCGCCAGTTGGTAGCGAGATTAAAAAATTACCATGGAACTGTTTATTATTCTTAATAAAAATTTTATAAAGCATTCCTAATTTAAAATCGCCAAAACCAGAAGATACTGTAGTAAATTGCCCGCCCATTGCTGTTATATGATCCATTGTAAGACTCGTATAATTAGCCATTGCAGTAAGAGTAATACGATGACTTGGCGCATACATTAGGCCTAGCATATGCATGTCCATAGGCATACTAATTGGTGCTACCATGTATTCTCCGCCATTAGAGATTAAAATACTTGTAGGTAATGCCTTTTCATTACCAATTTTTAAATCTTCCATGGTCATACTCATAAATCGATACGAAAACATAAGTTCGCCTTTTCCATGAGTATGATCTCCCATTACAGAAATGGGTGCATGACCATCTGGTCTATTTCCAATCCATTTATTAGTATTGGTTTCTAATGCGTTAGATTGTGCGTATAATGCTGTTAATGCCATTAAAAATAAGGCATTGATATAGTGTTTCATTTTTTAAATGAGTTTAATTATTTATTGCTTTTGATTTGTTTACTAATTGGTCTTAATCTAAAAATTAAACTCAATAATTGGGGAGGCTTTAAACACTTTAAGCCATAAGCTTTCAGATTTTTTAAATAATAAATCCAGCGTTTTTTTAAATTGGCATTAGTAATGTTAACTAATACTTTATAAGCAGAGTTTTGAAAATATAATGGGTAAAAGGCGTGAGCTACAATAGAAAAATCTGTCTTTTCATTTTCTATATCTTGAGTTATAGACAATTGTTTTGCTAAATGACAATTACCATTGCATTGTAGCTGAGGTTTTGTTTTATTAATGCAATAGACATCAATTATATAATCTGTGTTTAATTGAAAATAAGCAATATATCCTATGCTGTAAAAAGGTCTAACTGCAACTGTTAAAAAAAGTACTATTGAAAAAAAAGACTTCAGATTTAAAAATTTTTATGCAAATATAATTCTGAAGGATCGATATTGCTAATTATCAAACATAAAAAAAAGCGACTCGAAAGTCGCTTTTTTTTATAGTTTTAAATATATTAAACATTTATTTAAATCTGGATTTTGATTGACTAGAGATTCTATATAAATCTTTAGTTCTTCAATTTCATATGGTAATAATCTTTGTAATGCTTTTTGAACTTCTTTACAAAATAAGTTGACATCAAAACTAACTTTATTAAGTATTGTTTTTGTATACTCGAACATTGCTCTAGCCATAATATTTATTTATTATATTAAAAAAGTAGCTTTAAAGTATAGGCAGGTGTCTTTTAAATTTAATTAAAAGTAGTAAAAAAATCTGTCCAAAAATTCATTTATTAATAATTTAACAGTTAAAAAAATCACAATTAACACTCTTAAAACCTATTATCGCCATCTAATATATTACCTAAACCTCCTAAAATACTACCTTCACCTTTGCCACTTCTACCTTTTGGTATACTTGCTAACACTCTGCCAGCCAACCGACTAAATGGCAATGATTGAATATATACGGTTCCAGGCCCTTGAAGCTTTGCAAAAAATAGCCCTTCGCCTCCAAATACAGAGTTTTTAATACCTCCAACAAATTCAATATCGTAATTTACACTTTGGTCAAATCCAATAATACAACCAGTATCTACACGCAAAGTTTCTCCCGCTTTAAGTTCTTTCTTTGCAGTGGTTCCCCCAGCATGGACAAAAGCCATTCCATGACCTTCAAGTTTTTGCATTATAAAACCTTCACCACCAAAAAGTCCGCGTCCTAATTTTTTACTAAATTCGACACCAACACTTACACCTTTAGCGGCGCATAAAAAAGCATCTTTTTGACAAATAAATTTACCATTGAACTCCGTTAAATCTATGGGTATAATTTTTCCTGGATAAGGTGAGGCAAAAGACACGTTGCGTTTACCATCTAAATTATTAAAAAAGGCAGTCATAAATAAACTTTCACCTGTAAGTATACGTTTTCCAGCACCTAAAATTTTACCTAGAAAAGTAGCGTCTTTTTCAGAACCGTCTCCAAAAATAGTTTGCATTTTAATGCCATCGTCCATCATCATAAAACTTCCAGATTCTGCAATAACTCCTTCTTGCGGATCCAGTTCTATTTCTACATATTGCATTTCCTCTCCGTAAATTCTGTAATCTATTTCGTGTGCTGTCATGATATAAGTTTTAGTATTGTGTTATTTATAAGTTGCTATTTTATGAAAATGTTACATATTATAAATTGATATAAAATACTTTTGCGCGCTATAATAAACGTCGTTTTAACGCGCTATCCTAAATAATAGTCATTGTCTAGAAAAAAAAATAAGCTTCACGTTAAAAATTTTAAGGTCAATGCTTATGTGCCTAATCATTTCTTAACTCTTACAGACCATTCAAAATTAAAAGTAGAAACTACTATTCCATCTTCATTTGTTCCTACAGACTGCATCCAAAAGGTCTGGCCTTCTCCTGTTTCAATGGATTTTTTTAAGGCGTCATCCACTAGATGTCCACCCATACATTTAAACGTTATATAACCTGTTGCTTTTTTAGTAAAAGAGGCCTTATTATTGGTAACTAGCATAGACACTTTTTTACCGCTTTCTCTAATTTTCATGAGTACCAAAGCTCCTGTGGCTAACTCTGCTGCCATGCCTTGTACAGCCCAAAACATAGATTTAAATGGATTTTGATTAATCCAGCGGTGTTTTACGCGTACGGTGCAGGAATAATTGTCTATAGTTTTTACACGCACACCAGTTAGGAAAACTGCAGGTAGATTAAAAAAATTAAAGGCGTTTATTTTACTTGGCGTTAGCTTCATTTCCATTCTTGAATTTCTCAAAATTATTGAAAAAAATCTAAATTACAATATGTTAATTTTATGTTAATTTCTAGTACTATGCGTAACATAATACCTTTTTAAAGACATATATTTGTATAAGCAACTATTATATACTTTTAAAATGCAAGAACAAAACCACATCAATATTGCTACCTTTATTCATTTATCCACTTTTTCAAGATTTATAATACCGTTTGGAAATTTTTTAGGACCATTAATTTTATGGATCGTTAACAAGGATAAGTCTCAATTTATAGATGAGCATGGCAAACAAGCTCTAAATTTTCAATTGAGCATTTTAATATATACCCTTATTATTGGGTTAATAACCATCCCGTTTTTTGCCTTCAGTCTATTCCATGGACTCGATATTATAGATTTTAATCTTTTTAATGATATTCACTTTAATATAAATAAACCTTCACCCCTATTTTATGTTGGTGGCTCCATAGGATTTCTAGCTGTTATCGGTTTTATTTTAGAAATTGTTTTTGTAGTAAAGGCGAGTTTGAAAGCTAAAGATGGAGCCATGTATGATTATCCATTAAGCATTCGATTTTTAAAATAATAATACATCAATAAATCAATCAAAAAATGAACAATGTATAAACATAAAAACTGAAGATAACATGAATTAAGACCATATCGCCTTTTAGATTATTAATTAACATTTCATTTTAATCTCATTTAACTTCAAGTAACTTTATAATTTTTTACTCAATCATCAACAAAAGAAAACAATCGTATTACAAGTTTCAAGAGCAAATGGCATTGGACTTCTAAAACATTAATATAGAACAAATGAAAATAGAAAACACAAAAGCACAAATGCGTAAAGGTGTTTTAGAATATTGCATCTTATCGGTCTTAAAGGATAACGACGCCTACGTTGCCGAAATTTTAGGCACCTTAAAAAACGCTAAGTTGCTTGTAGTAGAAGGTACAATATATCCTTTACTTACACGACTTAAAAATGCAGGACTTCTAAATTATCGTTGGGAAGAAAGCACCTCTGGACCACCACGAAAATATTACGGATTAACGGAAACTGGGCAGTTGTTCCTTAAAGAATTAACCACCACTTGGGACGAATTACAAGCAGCAGTTAATATTGTTACACCATCAAAATCAAAAACTAATGAATAAAACAGTCAACATAAATTTAGCAGGTATATTTTTTCATATAGATGAAGATGCATACTTAAAATTACAAGGCTACCTAGAGGCTATAAAACGTTCATTTACAGACTCTCAAGGAAGAACAGAGATAATTGCAGACATAGAAGCACGAATTGCAGAATTATTTACAGAGCGCATTATTAACGATAAACAAGTTATTGGTAACAAGCAAGTAGAGGAGGTCATTACAATTATGGGACAACCAGAGGATTATCTAGTAGATGACGAAATTTTTGACGATGAACCAAAACAAAGAACTTTTAATAAAGAACGCGCTAAAAAATTGTATCGAGATACAGAAAATTCTTATGTGGGTGGTGTATCTTCTGGACTTGCACACTATTTCGGTATGGATGCTATTTGGGTTAGAATTATATGGTTAATACTAGTTATTGGCGGTTTTGGAACAGGAATATTGATTTACATTCTACTATGGATTTTAGTTCCAGAGGCTAAGACCACATCAGAAAAAATATTAATGGTTGGTAAAAATGTAACTATTTCTAACATAGAAAAAAAAATTCGAGATGGCTTTGAAACAGTCTCAGAAAGTGTTGGACAAAATTTGCAAACTGCTGGAGACAAGCTAAAAGTAGGCTTTGAGAGTGCAAGCGATAACATTTCTAATTCTGTAAAAAATATAGACATTAATAAATCTACTAACAGAATAAAGTCAAGCTCTCAAACCTTTTTTGATACCCTAGCAAATATTTTTATGTTTATTCTAAAAATCTTTGCTAAATTTATTGGACTCATTTTAATGTTTACAGGTGCTGTTGGAGCTATTGCCATAACAGTAGCCCTATTCATTACTTCTTTTGGCAATAGTAATGCGGTTAATATAAGTCCAGATTTTCTTGAACTAGCAAACACAACAGATACACCTTATTGGATTGTAGCTATACTAGGCTTTTTTGCATTGGTAATACCATTTTTATTGCTATTCTATTTAGGATTAAAAATTTTAATAACGAACTTAAAGTCTATTGGTAATGTTGCCAAATTTACTTTACTTGGTGTTTGGATATTGTCTATTATAGGTTTATCTGTTATTGGCGTTAGACAAGGTCTATCATACAAAGAACAAGCGCAAGTTGTTAAAACAGAACCGCTATTTAATATAAAAGCAAAGGATACCATAACGCTGTTAATGCATGCTAATGATTATTATGCGGTAAACTTTAAAAGACGTTTCCATGACTATAGAACTGGATTTGCTGAAAATGGCGATAGGGTGACGTATTCGCAAGGTATTCGCTTAATAATAAAATCTACAAAAGATAGTGTTGCTAAAATAAGAACTACACGCAGTGCTCGAGGCAACACCTATAATTCAGCTAAAGACAGAGCTAGCAATATAGTATACAACTACACCTTTAAAGGCAACTTACTAAAATTAGATAACCACTTCATAATTCCTAATAACAACAAGCAAAGAGAACAAAAAGTGGAAGTCACTTTATATTTACCAGAAGGTAGTTTTCTAATTGCAGATAAAAACACCTACAGTTATCATAGTAACGATTCGCATCGTTATAATGATATTTTAAATCATGGTATGGAAGATCGCTATTTAGAGGTAATAAATAATGCCTTAATTTGTAACGATTGTTCTGATAATGATAACAATGTTGATAAAGAATTTGAAATTGACGTAAACATTAATAAAAATGGTGCAAAACTAAAGATAAATTCTGAAGGTATTGAGGCAGCGTCTAGCGACAATTCCATACAAATTAACAAAGATGGTGTTAAAAGCACTACTGATAACGTTGAAGTAAAAATTGACGAAAATGGCATACAAATAACTTCTGATAACAAAAAGAGAAATTAATTATGAAGCTGTACATTTCAACAACTATTGCAAGCGTTTCAAAATCAATACAATAAATTAAAAATTATGATAACTATAGCCAAGTATGTAATTCTCCTAATAATTAGTGTTTTAACGTAATAATAATGCAAATAACAATCCATAAACCATCTTAATCTTTTAAAAAGTTTGGGATGGTTTTTGTTATATCTTTGCTAAACAACTATAATAAAGATATTTCCCATTAACTATCGGGTTTTTAGCAAAAATACATATGAAAACAACATTCCAACTCTTGATGCTTACTTGTTTAATAACTGTTTCTAGCTTTTCTCAAAGTTTAGAAAAAATTAAAGGAAGTAGAAACGTCACCACTCAAACTACAGAAATTAATGCTTTTAATCGTTTGGTTATTGGTAACGATTTTAAAATTAATATAAAGCAAGGTGAGCGGCCTTCTGTAGATATACATACAGATGATAACCTACATGATGTTATAGGGTTTAGTGTTCAAGACGGTAGTTTAAGTTTTAAAACTAACAAAAGAATTACTTCTAGTAAAACAATGGAAATTACTGTAACCTTTAAAGATTCTTTAAGTAGTATTGAGTTAAAACAAGATGCAGAGTTGACGGCAACAAGTACTCTTAAAGTAGACGATTTAGTATTAAGAACAAAAGAATCATCTAAAGCATTTTTAACCATAGAAGCTGAATCTTTTAAATATATTGGAGCAGGAAAATCGAAATCAGATTTAATTATTACTGCAAAAACTACCAATTTAGATTTAAGTGATAACACTAAAGTTGATGCAATTATACATGCTGATGACATGGTAATAAACATGTTACAGCGTACGCATGCTAAACTTGAAGGTGATACAAACGAGTTATCTGTAAAATTGGATAATTATGCTTCTTTAAAAGCCGAAAAATTAACCACCAAAAACTGTAATATTATGGTTGAAGGCAAAGCAGATGCTTATGTAAATGCATCTAAAAATTTAAAGATTGAAGCCTCTGGATCAACAGAAATTTACATCTTCGGCATGCCTAAAATTGAAATAAAGACATTTGAAGATGACGCTATTTTAAGAAAAAAATAGTCTTCGAAAATTTACGTAAAAAAGCCGAAGCAATGACTTCGGCTTTTTGTCTAAGCCCGTTAAAATTAAGCTTACTTTAGGATAAATTCCACTCAACAGAATAAAATTTAAAAATATTTTGTTGCATGATATTTAATTGTAAGTAGGCGTACTAACCTCAAAAGTAGAATCCTTAGCTGCTAAATAACGTTCTGCATCTAATGCCGCCATACAACCAGTTCCTGCAGCAGTTACGGCTTGTCTGTAAACGTGATCTGCAGCATCTCCACTAACAAAAACACCTTCGATATTGGTTTTAGATGTTCCTGGAACTGCATTAATTATGTATCCAGTTTCGTCTAAATCTAGAAAATCTTTAAAAATGGCTGTATTTGGTTTGTGCCCGATGGCTACAAAAAAGCCTGTTGCTGGAATATCTTGTGTTTCATGAGTTTGGTTATTTTTAATACGCACGCCAGTTACCACCTGTCCATCTCCAAGAACCTCATCGGTTTCTGTATTATATAGTATTTCAATATTTTTAGTATTTTTAACTCTTGCAGCCATTATTTTAGACGCTCTAAACTCATCACGTCTTACTAGCATTGTTACTTTAGTGCATAGTTTAGAAAGATAATGTGCTTCTTCACAAGCACTATCTCCTGCTCCAACGATTACAACTTCTTGATTTTTGTAAAAGAAGCCATCACAAACCGCGCAAGCAGAAACACCTCCACCCAATTTTAAATACTTTTGCTCAGAGTCTAAACCCAAATACTTAGCACTTGCCCCTGTTGAAATAATAACAGTTTCACAGTGTATTTCTTTTTCATCGTTTACCCATACCTTATGAACATCTCCCGAAAAATCAACTTTGGTAATCCAACCAAATCTAACGTCAGTTTCAAAACGCTCTGCCTGTGCTTGCAGTTCCATCATCATTGCAGGACCGGTGATGCCTTCAGGGTAACCTGGAAAATTTTCTACTTCGTTTGTGGTTGTTAACTGTCCACCAGGTTGTGTACCTTGGTATAATACAGGGTTCATATTAGCTCTAGCTGCATAAATGGCAGCAGTATATCCAGCTGGTCCAGAGCCTATAATAAGACATTTTACTTTTTCTATTGTATCAGACATATTTTCAATATTTAATACTACAAAAGTAGTTGTTTAAATAGAAAAATTATAGCTAAGTTATTAACAGTTATTATAAATACAAAAGCTTTAATTATACTAATAATAGAGTACAATTAAAGCCTAATAAACACAACAAAAAATCTAAGAATTTTGAAATTTTTTATTTTTTTCTTTTAAGGTAATCAAACCTTTTTCTAACACATCGATAATATTATCTGCGTGATAACTTGCTTTTTTAGCAGCTGTACCAAGCTCTTCATTAAGTTTAGCTTTACCTGCCTTTGCAGACGCCTTAAGCTCTTCTTTTAAAACAGCAGCGTCTTTTTTTATAACATCTACAACGTTTAAACTTTCGTCCTTTATATATTCTCTTGTGTTAATGCCCTTATCTGGTGCAAATAATACGCCTAAAGCTGCTCCAACTGCAGAGCCAACAATTAATCCTAATGCTATTGTTCCTTTATTTATAATCATCTTTTTCTATGTTTTAATTACTATTATGTTTTTGATATTCAACTATATGACGCAAAAAACAGGGAATTGTTACATCCTTTTATGTACACTAACCTATGGTATCGACTCGTATGGATTTCATATAAAGTCATAAAAACATGTTAACTAAATCATTTTTTATAATTGTTCTTCTTAAATTTATTAAAAATAAATATTACAATGAGCAGCATAGCAACCAACAAAAACCAAGTAACATTATATTATAATTCTAAAACTAGTTTAGGAAAACAAACCTTATCTTATGTTGAAAGTTCAGAGAAACCATTAAAGACTATAGATATTTCTAAAACCAAAGTTACAGGTACGCAATGGTCAACTATTGCAGATAAATTAAATACTACCATAGATAAACTAATTAATACAGCGCATCCCGATTTTAAAAATGAATACGATACAAAACCATCCTTATCTCAACAGGATTGGATTAAGGTATTAATAGCCTCTCCGCAAGTATTGAAATGTTCTATTTTAATCTCAGAAAAAAATTACTATTTAGTGGAAACACCTTCTATGATTTTAAAGTTGCTAAATGTTGAAGAAAAGGACACAGACAGACAACATGAGAATTAAAAATACATTTTTACATGCTAAACCAAACCAATATGGAGTGACAGTCCGTTGGTTTGGAATTTAAACTTAAGTGGCACTTAGTAACCTTAAAAAAACAGAAAGAGTTTAGATTAATTAGAGCTTAGTTTTGTTGCTACATAGTTGTAAAAATTATAAAACCGCATTTAAAGCACTTGATATTAACTAAATTAGAGACTAAAATATCTGTGAATGTATTGTCCTTATACTTATCTTTACATCTAATAGACTATTAATTATGCCTTTGTCAACCTCAGTAAAACACGATTCAATCAAGGATATTTTACTTCAACTGTCTCGGACTTTTGATGCCGAATTCGACAAGAATAACAATGAGCTTTGTTTTGAGTTACCAAAGAAATATGGCGATGGCTATTTTAAGTCTATTGCATTCGATTTTGGTGTTGGCATTATCATGGCCGATTTTATGATAAAAGATGAGCTATCGATTACATTTGAAAAGAAAAATATAAATCCATTAAAGTTTTTTTTTAATTTAGACAGTACAATAGGCTATCGTGGGAGTGAACACGATATTAAACTAAATAGATTAGAAAGCCTAATGCTTGGCCCTAGTACACAAGAAGTTCAAACTTTTTGTTTTAGTAAAAACAAACCAACAACCTTTTTATACATTCAGATTAACCGCAAACTATTTGAAGAAAAAATAGCGCAGTTTACTAATGATATGAGTGAAGAGCTTGAAACATTGTTTCGAGACTTGAATGGTATAAATAAATTTTTTTACAAAGACTATTACACGTTAGAAATTGCAGAAATAATTGAAGTCTTTAAATCTTGCGATCTTACAGATTTCATGCAATCTGTGTATCTTGAAGGAAAAACTTACGAAATAGTTACGCTCTATCTTCAGCTTTATATGGATAAGATAAATAATCCATCAGGTCCAAAACTGCTTAGAAAATCTACCGTAATTAAAATAGAAGAAGCAGTTGCAATTATTAAAAAAGAATTAGACGTTAGAATAAGTGTTAATGCCTTGGCAAAGCGCGTTGGACTTAATCAAAACACTTTACAATCTGGTTTTAAACAGTTATTTTCTACTTCGGTAAACGAATATATTCGCGATCATAAAATTGAATATGCTAAAAATCTTTTGGAAAATTCTGAATTAAACATTACTGAAATTACTTATAAAATTGGTATAAATTCTAGAAGTTATTTTTCTAAACTCTTTAAAGAAAAATATGGATTAACACCAAAACAATATATTTCACAATCCAGAAAAAATAATATCAAATCTGCCTAATTTAAAAATTCCCATTAATTTTTAACTCAAAAAGATATTAAAATAACACTATCGCATTTAGTAAATGCACTCAATAGTGTTACTCAAACTTTCAAATGTGTTAAGGTATAAAGCACACTATTTGTTTCTTTACAGTCAAACCACTAACCAATCTTATTTTTAATTAAAAAGGATTGTTTTACTTATGAAAAACTTAAATATTATTGAGGCCTACCCAGAAAGCATGTTGAGGCTACAGGCACAATTAGGCGGCAACATTACAGAAGAATATGGCATTTTTACCCTAGAGTTTGATAATTCTTTTGGATTCGGGCACATTAAACACCATAACATTGTTAATGATGTATCTGTGTTTGATGTTACGATGACGCTTAATATAGACTTTTGTTTAAATATTGGTGTGGATAATAATAATTTATTATACCTAATATACTGTACTGAAGGCCTTGTTTATTTTAAGTCTGAAACATCTAATCATTATAATAAAATTGAAGAATTAAGACCTGCTATTGTTACTTGTAATCATAATTCTAATAACCAATTACATATTAAAAAGAATGTTAAAATTGAATGTAATTTAATGACTATTAATAAGGAACAGTACTTTAAAAAATGTATTGGATACAGCGATAATGAAGTTGATAGTTTAAATAGTTTGATTATGACTTTGGATGGTTTTGAATCTAAATTGCACCACTGCTCTTATAATTTAAAAATTGCTAATAAACTTAGTGCTGTTAGGAATGAATTAATAACGCTTCCAATTGTTAGTATATTAAAAATAAAAAGTTTGTATATACTAATTTTAGGCTTGCATCTAGAGCAATTTTTAAAGGAAACTTACGAGGAAACACCGATTGCTACATTAACAAAATCCGAACTCCAAAAAATTAGACAACTTACAGAATTTATTTCAAGAAATCCTGAAATACAGCATTCTATAGCTAACTTGTGCAGAAAAATCACTATTTCACCAGCCAAATTGCAAGAAGGTTTTAAAGGGATGCATAAAACAACGGTAGCCGATTTCGTAAGACATGTTAGAATTGTAAAATCGGAAAAACTATTACAAGAAACAGATTTAAATATTTCCGAAATTGTATATACTATTGGTTTGACTAGTAGAAGTTATTTTTGCAAAATTTTTAAAAAAGAGTATGGAGTCAGTCCAAAAAAATACAGAAAACTTATCAGAGAAAAATCCCTTCAAGATGTTTGCCATTAATGATATAACGGTATAAAAAAAAGGATATATTTAAATATATCCTTTTTTGTTCTAAGTTAAATTGTATTTTAAATGGTATCTTCTAGCCTTTTAATGGTATCTAAACCAACTTCAATTTTAGATTTTTGCTTTTCCAATACATTTTTTGTTGTAGATGGCAAGCTGGTTTCAGAAATAACTTGGCAATACTCTTCAAGCGCTGCTTTTTCACCTCTAATGGATTCTTCCAACATACTTTCTTCATTATCAGATGAAAATAATGCCTTAGTATCCATCCATGCTCTATGCAGAGCACCAGTAACGCTACCACCTTTATCTACTTCTTGTCCAAAGGCCTTTATTTCGTTTTTTAGTTCGTGCCCAAAGTCATAACGTTGTTTTGCTTTAGTATTAAAATAGTTTTTTAATCCAGAGTGTTTAACGTTTTCAGCTGCATTTTTATATCCTTTTTCAGCATCATAAGTACGTTCTAGCAAATCGTTTAATTTCTTTCCAACTTCTTCTGTGTAAGTTTCCATAATATTGAGTTTTTTGGTTTATATTTTTACAATGTTATATATTAACATCTTTATAAATATAGCATGAAAACTAATAGCTAGTTTGTTTAAACACAGCAAACTTTTGCTCTATAAATTACTAAAATTTTTAACAAAAATTAGTGTTAAAACTTAAGCGTGACTTAGGACACGCTAAAGTCAGGCTTAAATTTTTCAACAATAAAAAGAAGGGCCTTTTCCGTGCTAGAAAGTTCGGAATTATCTTGGGCGTTAGTATCTATAATTTTAAAAGCTTCCGAGATCGATTCGTCATTATAACAGTCAGCAATTAATGGATGTACATAATATTTTTTACAAACATTTCTTGTATTTCCTAGCGCTTTTGCTGCCGCATCAAAACTTGTAAGAACATTCTTATTTTTAATTTTCTCGTCAGTTTCCAATCCGAGCTCATATAACGATTCTAAAAAAACTACAGAAGCTGCCCAAGTTCTAAAATCCTTTGCCGTAAAATGTTGATTACATAAATCAAATAAATAGTCATTTACCATTGTGCTATTTATGGTTTGCTTGTTACCCTCCTGATCTAAATATTTAAATAATTCCCAGCCAGGCAAATCTTGACATTTATTTATTAAATGCCTTAATTTTTTATTACGAAGGCTTACCACGTGTTCTTTTCCTTTTTTTCCAACAAATTCAAACTTAATTTTATCTTTAGAAACTTTTAAATGTTTTTTTCTTAAGGTTGACAGTCCATAGGTTTTATTTCGTTTTGCATATTGCTCATTTCCAATTCGTATATGCGTTTCTTCCATTAACTTAACCACTAATGCCAATGTTTTTGTTCTTGGCCAACCCTCTTGGTTTAAGTCAATATCTACTTGCGCCCTAATTAATGGCAATAACTCGCCAAAAAATTGCATTCTATAAAATTTTGTTTGATTTCTTATTTTATTCCATATCGGATGATAGCGGTACTGCTTGCGTGATTTGGCATCACGACCAGTTGCTTGAAGATGCGAATTTTTAAGATACGAAATACAAACTTTTTCCCATGCTGGCGGAATGACTAGACTATTAATACGTTTTACTACCGCTTTATCCCTTACAGGTTTTCCATTAAATTCATAAATAAAAGACTTCTGCTTTCGTTTTCTACTAATTTTTAAATCAGCATCACTAGTGTAAATTAAATCTAACTTTTCTATAGAAGTTTCTGGTGCTTTCCACAGTTGACTTATAAAACGTTTATTCTTATCGTGTGCTTTCATAAGAATACCATTTACCGTTGCTCTTTAATATAATTTTGATAGTCTTGAGATAAGGATGTCTTTTGCTTATCTGTTAATACTTTACCCGCAAGTTGAAACACTTCTTGCTCTTCTTCTTCCAGATGATGTTCCACTTCATGTTTTAATTTTTTAGCAATTTTTAACCATGCTGAAGAGTCGTATTCTATTGTCTCTAATTCTGCTATAAGTTCATCTATTTCATGATGTTCTGCAATACTATGTCGTGCTTTCTCTTGCGTTAGATCGTCATCAATTAAGGGTACGTAAAAAAAACGTTCTTCGCCATCTTCGTGAATTTTTAATTCTTTTTTTAATTCCTGAAAAAGTTCGTCTCTATGCGCGGTATCGCCAGAAGTATTAACTAACTTATCTAGTAGTCCACGCTGTATTTCATGATCTTTTCTTAAAGCTTCAAAAATGTTCATCGTCGTAAATATTTATGTTTTAAAAATAGTGTTGAAAGCACAATGTTGTGTGTGTAATAACTAAAATTAATAATGTTATTAATTAAAAAAATCGGCAAAGTAGCCGATTTTAAAATTCTGTATTAATGCTTTTATCTTTTAAAAATCTTTTTAAGCAAAACAACAGATCCAATTTTACCGGCTATTTTTAAACCAGTTTGAAGCCATTCTGCTGGCTGTAGGCTATCCTTTATGTCGCCTTTAACAGATTTAATCTCCTCTTTTGCTATCTGGCGCTCTAAACTTAAACGCCTTAATTCTGCCTCTATATCTTTATAATTATTGTATGCGTTTTCCATGATTAAAAAAATGCTTTAGAAAGTTTTTTAATTATTTTAGAATCAATAGTGTTTCGGAATATAAAGAATAAAATCGCTACTAAAATATAAGCCAAGGACACTAGTCCAAACCCTAAAACATAATTATCCAATACTGAACTTAAATATATTGCAAGGGTGATTGATAAAAAGAATACACCAATTAAGATAACTCCACCTATAGCTAAGGCTTTAATTACCATGCCGATAGACACAGTAAGTTGTTTAAAGATTTTTAGCTTGTAATAGTCGTAAGATTTAGATAAATACAATTCAGATTGATTAATCGCTTTATTACCGGCGTCACCAATAGATTCAAATACGGACATACGTTATGCTTTTTTCTGTAGCTTCTTATTTTTAGTCTTTAAAAGCTCTAGTTTCTTTTCAAGTGTGGTAATAACATCCTCTGCTTTATAACTTGCATTTTGGACCACGCTTTCTAATTGAGATTCCAAGGTTGCCTTTCCAGACACCATCTCTTGTGCTAGTTGATCTTTTATATCGATAGCAGTGGTAGCCACCTTATCTTTTGCTAGAAGGGCTTCATCTGTTAATTTCTTTCTAGTATTACTTCCTTTATCTGGTGCAAATAAAATACCTAAAGTTGCCCCTATAGCAGATCCAAGTAATAGTCCTAATGCTGCATTTCCGTTGTTATTCATGATTATAGTTGTTTTAGTCGTTAATAATGTCTTTTTTGTTAGCCCATAATAGGATAACTGCCTTACAAAGTTACAAATAACAAGCTCAAATTGTCTTAAAATTTTACTAAATGAATTATTAAATCTTTGTTAATTCAATACTTAAATAGTATAATTTAAGAAAATTTATAGAAATTTATCAAAGAATAAGATAAAAGATGAAGAATACTATAACAACTTATAACCCATACAATAGTGCTCAATTAGAGAAATATGAATGTTTTTCGAGCAAAAAAATACAATCTGTTTTAAAAAATGCTCAAAGTACATTTCAGGATTGGAAATTTGTTACCTTAAAAGAGCGCACCAAATTGCTTTCAAGCCTTGGAGATATCTTGAATAAAAATATTGACAAGTATAGCAGATTAATTACCTTAGAAATGGGTAAACCAATAACCGAAAGTCGAGCTGAAATTGAAAAATGCATAGTGCTATGCGATTTTTATGAAAAAAACGCAGAAAAATTTTTAGCAGATCAATTAATAGAGACCGATGCTCATGAAAGCTTTATTAGTTATGATCCATTAGGAGTGATTTTGGCCATTATGCCGTGGAATTATCCATTCTGGCAAGTCTTTAGATTTGCAGTGCCAACTTTAACTGCTGGAAACACGGCGTTACTAAAGCATGCAAGCAATGTAACAGGTTGCGCAGTGGCTATCCAAGATTGTTTCGAGCAAGCAGGATATCCAATAGGTTGTTTTCAAACGGTTTTAACAGATCACGAATGTATAGAGAATTTAATTCAGGACGATATAATTAAAGCAGTGTCCTTAACAGGCAGTGAAAAAGCTGGAATTAGCATCGCAAATACAGCGAGCAAAGTTTTAAAAAAATCTGTTTTAGAATTGGGTGGTAATAACGCTTGTATTGTTCTTGATGATGCCGATTTAAATAAGCATTTAAATACTATGGTTACGGCAAGATTTCAAAATTCTGGACAAAGTTGTATAGCGGCTAAAAGGTTTATTGTAACAGAAGGTATCTATGACGAGTTTTTAAAACAATTTAAATTAAAGGTTGAAAAACTCAAATATGATAACCCAATTAAAAAAACAACGGAAACTTCTGTACTAGCTAGAAAAGATTTAGCCAAAGTGCTACAAAATCAAGTAGAGGCATCCATTAAAAAAGGTGCTACTGTTGTGTTAGGAAATAGAAGAGATAATGCTTATTTTAGTCCAACAATTCTTGTTGATGTTACAGAAGATATGGAAGTTTTTAAAGAGGAAACTTTTGGTCCTGTGGCTGCCATAACCAAGGCTAATGATTTAAAGCATGCAATAGAATTAGCTTCAAACAGTAGGTATGGACTGGGCACTATGCTTTTTACAGAAGACATTGAAAGCGCAAGGCAAGAAATTGGAAACATTAATGATGGCGCTTATTTTATTAATGCCATGGTAAAATCTGATTCTAGATTACCGTTTGGAGGGACAAAAGCTTCAGGTTACGGTAGAGAATTATCTAAAGAAGGTATTCTCGAATTTGTAAATATTAAAACAGTATATATTAATAAATAAATTTCAAAATTATGGGTTTAATTAAAGAAGAAGACGAAAAAAGAGGAAACTACATTTTACAAAAAGATAAAACCACCAAAGGCGTTGCAACCTTTGTTATTATTGCTTTAGTAATTTTAGTTATTGCGGTCATAGCCTCTGGCATGTTTTTTAAATGGTTTTAGTGTTTAACTAAAGTTTTAGAAATACAAAATAAAAAAGCCCAGCAGATGCTGAGCTTTAAAAGTCGGGGTGGCAGGATTCGAACCTGCGGCCTCCACGTCCCAAACGTGGCGCGATAACCGGGCTACGCTACACCCCGAAAATAGTTATCAAACTCTAAAATTGTTCAATTTTGGAAGTGCAAATATACTTTACTTATTTAAATAACAAACTATATTTTAATGTAAATTGTACAAAAGAATTTATTTTAATGATAATCAAAAACAAACTACCATACCTTTTACTTTTGTTAATAGTATTTTCAGCCTGTGCGCAGGACAAAAATCCAGTTAATAAAGGAACTTCGCACGAAGTCATTGTGTCTAATTTAACTAATCCTTGGGGATTTGTTTTTCTGCCAGACCAATCAATGTTAATTACTGAAAAGGAAGGAAAAATAATTCATTATAAAGATGAAATTAAAACAGAAATAAAAGGCTTGCCAGAAATTTATGTGCGTGGTCAAGGCGGTTTATTAGACATCAACATTCATCCAGATTACCATAATAATGGCTGGGTTTATTTTTCTTACGCTTCTCCAAAAGGAAAAGAAAAAGGAGGAAATACGGCCATTATGAGAGCAAAAATTAAAAATGATTCTTTAGTTAATAAACAACTTCTTTACAAGGCCGAACCTAATACTACTAGAGGTCAGCACTTTGGTTCAAGGCTTGTTTTTGACACAGATGGTTTTCTATATTTTACAATTGGAGAGCGGGGACAACGCGATGTCAACCCACAAGACATTACTAAGGATGGTGGAAAAGTATACCGCTTAAATGCCGATGGTACTATACCAAAGGACAATCCTTTTGTATCGCAAGACAATGCTAAACACGCCATTTGGTCTTATGGGCATCGCAATCCTCAAGGTATGGAATTGCATCCAAAAACTAAGGACATCTGGATACATGAACACGGCCCTAAAGGTGGCGATGAAATAAATATTATTAAAAAAGGTAAGAATTACGGTTGGCCAGTAATTACTTACGGAAAAAATTATTCTGGCACAACCATTACTAATGAAACTAAAAGGGAAGGTATGCAACAACCACTTCACTATTGGGATCCCTCTATAGCACCCAGTGGCATGGCCTTTATTTCTAGTAATAAGTATGGAAGTTGGAAAGGAAACGTGTTGGTTGGCTCTTTAAAATTTAATTATGTTGACCGCTGCGTAATTAAAAACAATAAAGTAATTAGTGAAGAGAGGCTTCTTGATGATATTGGCAGAGTACGCTCTATTGAGCAAGGACCAGATGGCTATATTTATATTGGCGTAGAAAATTTAGGCATCATAAAATTGTTAAAGAAATAAAATTATGATAAAACGCTATTTAGGTATTTGCCTGATATTTTTGGTTTGTGCTTGTAATTTTTCAAAGAAAAACCCAATTGAACATAATACTACCGTACGCGAAAACTTTTCTGAGGGTAACGACATTTACAACGACTTCTGTATCCAATGCCATATGGCTAATGGCAAAGGCGTACCAAAAGTATTTCCGCCGTTAGCGGCTTCAGATTACCTTCAAAGCAATAGAGTTAAAAGCATTAAAGCAATAAAATATGGGCTATCAGGTGAAATTGAGGTTAATGGTGTAAAATACAATTCCGCAATGGCTCCGCAAGGTTTAAGTAACAAAGAAATTGCCGATGTAATGAACTATATCACTAACAGTTGGGGAAACAAAAACACACTCCTAATAACTGAAGACGAAGTTTCTAAGGTTGAGCGCTAATAATTTATTTCAAATTCCTAAATTTGTTTGGTTCAATTAAAATTTAATACATGCTAATAATAGGAATTGCTGGAGGTACTGGTTGTGGAAAAACTACGGTGGTAAATCAAATCATTAATGAATTGCCAGAAGGTGAAGTTGGAGTGATTTCTCAAGATTCTTATTATAGAGATACATCTAACCTATCTTACGAAGCGCGTGTTAAAATAAATTTTGACCACCCAAAATCTATAGATTTTAAACTTCTTAAACAGCATTTAACAGCCCTAAAAGCAGGACAAAGCATAGCGCAGCCTGTCTATTCTTTTAAAGAGCATAATAGAACTAAGGCAACCATTACTACCAGTCCTAAGCGCGTAATGATTGTAGAAGGAATACTTATTTTAAGCAAACAGAAAATTCGAGACCTGTTCGATATTAAAATTTTTGTTCATGCAGATAGCGATGAACGCCTTATAAGACGCTTAAAGCGTGATATTAAAGACCGCGGAAGAGATTTAGACGAAGTTTTAACACGATACCAAACGACCTTAAAACCAATGCATCAACAATTTATTGAGCCCATGAAAGAATATGCAGATTTAATTATTCCTAACAACAAATACAATACAGTTGCTGTTGATATTGTAAAAACAATAATCAACGAAAAATTAACATGATGATTAAATACTTTAAAAATGTTTTCTTAATAATTCTTCTAGTGTTTACTATCTGGATGGTATTTTTTGATGGCAATTCTTTAATAATACACAATGAATTAAATAATGATATCGAAAAACTTGAAAACGAAAAAGCATACTACAGAAAGGAAATAGTGAAGGATAATAAAGCTTTAAAAGAGTTAAAAAAAGAAGAAGGATTGGAAAAATTTGCACGTGAAACATATTATATGAAACGTGAAAATGAAGACATATATTTAATAGAATACCAAGATAGTTTAAACGTTAAAAAGGATGAATAAAAGACTATTTATTGATTTTAATGCGGTGTCTGCAAAAGCTTGGAAACAGAAAATTCAAGTAGATTTAAAGGGTGCAGATTACAACAATACACTAATTTGGAATTCGCCTGAAGACATTAACGTAAAACCGTTTTATCATGCAGACGATTTTAATAACAAACCCTTTGCACAAATAAAATCTAACACTTGGTCTATTTCCCAAACTATATTTGTTTTTGACGTTGAAAAATCTAATAAGAAGGCTTTAAAAGCTATTAAAGATGGTTTAGAATCTATTATTTTTATTATTCCTAATAAAGAAGTGTCGGTGGAGCGTTTACTTCAAAACATTGACCCTTCTACTATTCCATTATATTTTGAACTACAGTTTTTAGATCCAATTTATACCAAGCAATTATCTTGTATTTCTGGAACCACAGTTTTAACAGACACTATAGGTAACCTTGCTAAATCTGGAAATTGGTTTAAAAATTTTCAAAACGATTTTGAGCTGTTGCACAGTATAATTCTAACAAATAATACCCTGAGTATAGATTTAAGTTTATATCAAAATGCTGGAGCTACTATGGTTCAACAACTAGCTTACAGTTTAGCGCATGCAAATGAGTATTTAAATAGTTTAGAGGTTACGGACGGCGTTATCAAAAATTCAGTTCAATTTACCTTTAAAGTTGCGGTAGGTACTAATTATTTTTTCGAAATAGCAAAACTTCGCGCTTTAAGAGTATTATGGACAACAGTAGCTGCTGCTTATGGTGTTAATGAAAATTGCAAAATCATTGCAACACCAACGAAACGAAATAAAACACTTTACGATTACAATACCAACCTATTACGAACTACTACAGAGTGCATGAGTGCTATTTTGGGTGGTGCAAATATAATTTGCAACCTTCCTTACGATGCAATCTATCATAAGGATAATGCCTTTGGCGAACGTATTTCTAGAAACCAACTGTTAATACTAAAACACGAAAGCTATTTTAATGCTGTAGACAATGCTGCGGATGGTGCTTATTATATTGAAAGCTTGACACATCAACTCTCAGAAAAGGCATTAATGCTTTTTAAAAATATAGAAAACAAAGGTGGCTTTCTTAAACATTTAAAAGACGGCTTAATTCAGAAAAAAATTAAAGAAAGTGCCCTTAAGGAACAGACGCTTTTTAATTCTGGAGACCTTAGTTTATTAGGGACAAATATACATCCAAATGTAGATGATAGAATGAATCATGAATTAGAACTGTATCCCTTTTTAAAAATGAAAGCGAGAAAAACACTAATTGAACCTATTTTAGAAAAACGATTGGCCGAAACATTAGAACAAGAACGATTAAAAACTGAATGAGTACATTAAAAATAAATAGTTATATAATAATCATAATAGAATTAATAAACCAATAGATATCATGCATAACTCAAGAATTAAACATATAGTATTAGTAATAGCTATAGCATTTTCTAGCTGTAAAAAATCTAAAACAGTAGACTACAAATACGCCGACAGTCCTAAGGTATTATCCTGCAATTTATCGAATGGTGATTTGTTCCATGACGCTATTTATGCTTTTAATAATGATCTAATTAATACTTACGATAAACAGAAAAGCAACGGCTCTAGAATTTATTCCAACTTTGTAAACTTTAGCTCTAGAGGTAAAATAAATGTAGAAGATATAGCAAGCAAGCACAGTTTAAAGATTGCAAAAGCTTTAAAGGCTGAATCCAATTTATGGCATATTGAAAATGGCAAAACTTCGCTTAACGCATCGCATCCTTTAGTAGATTGTATTGCAAATAATATAAAAGATAAAGATATAAAAGCCACTTTTAACGCCTTATTATCTACAAATAGCTTAAAACCTAAACTAATTTTACCGCTCTTAAATGCTAGTCCTGGCGCTGTTCAAACCGATTGGAATTTAAAATCTTACATAGCATTCGAGCTGTTCTATTCTCAATTATTAGAAGTAGAATTAGCACAATTAAAAAATCCAAATCCAAAACCAGATGTAAAACCTGCTCAGCCTCTTATAAAAAATGTAAACTTTAATCAAAGACCAGCTAAATAGGTAACAAATTAGAAGTTTATAATAAACGCTTAAAAGAACATAATTTGATATAATCAAATCTCCACGGTTGTGGATAGCAAACATGAGTAGAAAAAATCTTCAACATATTAATATAAAAAGAGAAGCTAAAGCCTTAAGTTCTAACACTAATCGCTCCTTTTTAACTGCTGAAGGTCTTACTATAAAATCTAATTATGAAGCCTCTGATTTAGAAGCAGTAGAACATTTAGATTTTGTTGCAGGCATTGCACCATACCTTCGTGGACCTTACTCTACAATGTATGTACGTAGACCATGGACTATAAGACAATATGCAGGATTTTCTACCGCAGAAGAAAGTAATGCTTTTTACAAACGTAATCTAGCAGCTGGACAAAAGGGATTATCTGTTGCTTTTGATTTAGCTACGCATAGAGGATACGACTCCGATCATGAGCGCGTTGTCGGCGATGTAGGAAAAGCTGGAGTTGCCATAGATACTGTTGAAGATATGAAAATACTCTTCAGCCAAATTCCTTTAGATAAAATGTCGGTATCTATGACCATGAATGGTGCCGTTTTACCAATTTTAGCATTTTATATTGTGGCAGCAGAAGAACAAGGTGTGGCTCCAGAACAGCTTACTGGAACGATTCAAAATGATATACTGAAGGAATTTATGGTAAGGAATACGTATATCTATCCGCCAACGCCATCTATGAAAATTATTTCTGATATTTTTAAATATACCAGTCAAAACATGCCAAAATTTAATAGCATTAGTATATCTGGTTACCACATGCAAGAGGCTGGTGCAACTTGCGATATTGAATTAGCGTACACACTGGCAAATGGATTAGAATACATACGTAAAGGTTTAGCGGCGGGAATGGATATCGATACCTTTGCGCCTAGACTTTCATTCTTCTGGGCCATTGGCATGAACCATTTTATGGAAATTGCCAAAATGCGAGCCGCAAGAATGCTTTGGGCTAAATTGGTAAAACAATTTAATCCTAAGAATGAAAAATCCTTAGCCTTACGTACTCACTGTCAAACGTCAGGTTGGAGTTTAACAGAACAAGATCCGTTTAATAATGTGGCAAGAACAACTATTGAAGCTGCTGCTGCTGTTTTTGGTGGTACACAGTCCTTACATACCAATGCCTTGGACGAAGCTATTGCCTTGCCAACCGATTTTTCGGCAAGAATAGCAAGAAATACGCAACTGTTTTTAAAGGAAGAAACCTATATAACCAAGACGGTAGACCCTTGGGCAGGAAGTTATTATGTGGAAAAATTAACCCATGATATTGCACAAAAAGCATGGCATTTAATTGAAGAAGTTGAAAGCCTTGGTGGTATGACTAAGGCTATTGAAGCTGGCATACCAAAAATTAGAATTGAAGAAGCAGCTGCACGGAAACAAGCACGCATAGACTCTGGCCAAGATATTATTATAGGCGTTAATAAGTATGTGCTAGACAAGGAAGATCCTATCTCCACATTAGAAGTAGACAACCAAACAGTTAGGAGTCAACAAATAGAAAGTATAAATAAAATTAAAGCTGAAAGAAATACAATAAAAGTAAACCAAACTTTAGCTAAATTAACCGACGCCGCAGCGTCCTGGAACAAAACAAAAGATGATGCCCTTGGTGAGAATTCGGAAAACTTGCTATATTTAGCAATTGAAGCTGCTCGCGAACGTGCAACTTTAGGAGAAATTAGTGAAGCTTTAGAAATCGTTTTCGGACGCTATAAGGCACAAATAAAATCGTTTTCTGGTGTGTATAGCAAAGAAATAAAAGACGACTCAAGCTTTAAGAAAGCGCAAGAATTAGCAGACCAATTTGCAGAGCAAGATGGCAGGCGTCCACGTATAATGATAGCCAAAATGGGGCAAGATGGTCATGACCGTGGTGCAAAAGTCGTTGCTACTGGCTATGCCGATGTTGGCTTCGATGTAGATATTGGTCCATTATTTCAAACTCCAAAAGAAGCTGCTAAACAAGCTGTGGAAAACGATGTTCACATTCTTGGGGTATCGTCTTTAGCTGCAGCACACAAAACCTTAGTGCCGCAAGTTATAGAAGAACTTAAAAATTATGAACGAGAGGATATAATGGTTATAGTGGGTGGCGTAATTCCAAAACAAGATTACCAATTTTTATTTGATGCTGGTGCCGTTGCCGTATTTGGTCCGGGAACTAAAATAAGTGAAGCAGCTATTACTATCCTAAAAATTTTAATAGATTAATACACCTACATGTTTTAATTTTTTGGATAATTTCTGGTTGAAAATTGTTAGCAAAGCTTTTAGGTATTTTTAGAATATTTTATTTATAGGGATTTAAAATGGGCATCAAGTACAGCTAAACGCTCTATTATCCAATTATAAAGATATTGGTAATGGTTATCGTTAGATAATTCGTTTAACTTATTTTTCCAAACGAGTTGTTCTCGCTCATAAACTTTGTTTTTTGTAAATTTAGTATAAATCTTGTCCACTCTAGATAATAAGGCCTCGTTGCTAAACGCACTTGCTCTTAACGTTATCCACCTATTTTTTACTTTATTTCTATATCCATTTACATTTAGCTCCAACAACCTATCAAATAAGCCGTTACCAAATATAGTGGTCATAACTGTTTCACGCTTTCCATCTTGAATTATACCCATTACACCATCTAAATCCCAAGGAATAATAACATAAGGCTCACCGCTATCATATTTACCTAAATAATAATTTTTACCCAAATTATCAGTTGCTCTAACAGTATTAACAAAAAGATAGTAATCTATAACATTAGCAATATAAACTTCATTTTCAATAGATTTAGAAAACTCCTCATCCGTACCATTTACCACTAAACTGGTAAATTTAGATAATCCACTAAAATCGGAAGTATAATCTATAAATGGGTATTCGGTTTTCCAACCATTCCAATGCGGAAAAATATTTTTATATTGAGCTGGAGACTTTGTAAAATCTGGACCTCCATTATAAGAATTGGCTTTAAACAATTCACCATGAATAGTATTCCCTACATTCTTTTTTAACTTAAGTTGTTTCCTATCCACAGATTCAGATAATTGATAAACACCATAGTATTTGTCATTTTTAAAGACTTCTACAAATTTTACATCAAAACCACTTTTTGCTTTTGGTTCTTTTGCTGCATAATATGGCTTATGTATTTTGGACCACAATTTTGTGGAAACATAGGAGCGTAAACGTAAAGGTTCATTATACATAGCGTCGAGAATCCAATCGTCATCTTTGCGCATGCCATTAAATTTTATATCCTTTTTTTGTTTTAAAATACTATCCGTCCAAAACTCTAAATCAAAAGATTTCTTTGCAAAAGACAGCGATAAATTTCCACGATGCCTTACGCCCATAACACTTTCTATATGCTGTCCTGTATTAAAATAAGAAAAGTATCCGGGTATTTTTTTATTGCTATTTATTCTAGAAGTATCCACTTTTATATGTACTAATGGAATCTTAGAAATGTATAGCACATAATTTTCGCCATTAGAAATGCTAATAGCATTTGAATATGATAAAGGCTTAACAGCATCATTAACAATAAAACTTTCGCCAAATACAACATTAGAAATTTTAGAATTTGCTTTAATTACAGAATCTAAATTTTTTTCGTGCCAAACAATTATGTTATGTTCTTTATCAATACCAAAGCTTCCTTTTTTTGCAATAATATCTTGCGCAAAACTGTTTATTCCACAAAGTAAAATCAGGATGTATATAAATTGTTTCATTGGATAATTAAAAAATTAGTATGAGTCAAAAATAATGTTTTTATAGTTTAACCTATTCTTCGATCTAGTTAATACAACATTTATGCCCTAATTCTTATTTGCTAAAAGTTCTAGCTACATCATGATATCATGGGTGTAAATTTTCTGCAGTATCCACCCTATTACAAGCATTTAAATGCTAGAAAAAAATTAAACTGTTAATAAAAGTTTAAATATTAGCATAAACTTAACTCTAATCAAATCAATTACTTAATTTTATTAAATAACAACAAAAAAGCAACAATTTATGGATCTAAGACACCTTAAAAGAGTATTACTAACTGCATTAATTACTGTTCCCATATTATTTTCTTGTGGAGAAACAAAACAAGTTGTAAGTAATAACAAAGCACAAACTACCACTGTAACAAAATCGCCAAAAATACCATTTAATCCAGAGGTTAAAACTGGAACCTTAAGCAACGGACTTAAATACTACATTAAAAATAATGGTAAACCAGAAAATAAAGTAGAGTTAAGATTGGTTATTAACGCAGGCTCTATTTTGGAGGACGAAGACCAACTAGGTTTAGCCCACTTTATGGAACACATGAACTTTAATGGTACAAAAAACTTTAAAAAGAATGAACTAGTAGATTACTTACAGAGTATAGGTGTAAAGTTTGGGGCACATTTAAATGCATACACCAGCTTTGATGAAACCGTTTACATTTTACCAATCCCAAGTGAAGATCCAGAAAAATTAGAAAAAGGATTTCAAATACTAGAAGATTGGGCACATAATGCATTGCTTACAGAAGAACAAATTGATAGCGAACGTGGTGTTGTACTAGAGGAATTAAGAATTGGTAAAGGTGCAAACGAACGTATGATGCAACGCTATTTACCTAAACTTATGTACGGTTCGCAATATGCAAAGCGACTACCAATTGGTACCAAAGAAAATATAGAATCTTTTAGTTACGAAAGTTTAAGACGCTTTTATAAGGATTGGTACAGGCCAGATTTAATGTCTGTAATGGCAGTTGGAGATGTAGATGTTGCTACTTTAGAAGAAAAGATAAAGACACATTTTAGCCGTATTAAACCCGTTGATAATCCAAGAGAACGAAAGGTCTTCTATGTGCCAAATCATGATGAAACATTTGTAGCAATAGAATCTGATAAAGAGGCAAGTTTTTCGCAAGTGCAGGTTATGTTTAAAGATTCTAACAATGCTAAAATTGAAGAAACAGTTGAGGATTACAGAAAATCTATAGTTAAGTCTTTATTCTCACAAATGATAAATACTAGACTTGGGGAATTAAGAAATAGCGAAAATCCACCGTTTGTTTTTGGATCGAGTTCTTATGGTGGCACTTGGGCAAGGACTAAAAAAGCCTACCAATCGTTTGCTATGACCAGTGAAACCGACCAACTTAAAGCGTTAAAAGCATTATTAGAAGAAAATGAGCGTGTAAAACGATTTGGTTTTCAACAAGGAGAATTTGAACGTGCTAAAAAAAGAATGTTAGCTGGAATGGAAAGATCTTTTAAAGACAAAGATAAAATGGAATCTAACAGAATTATAGGCGAATATGTTAGAAATTTCCTTACAGGAGAAGTCATGCCTGGTATTGAATGGGAATACAATATGTATAAAAAAGAATTACCAAATATTACATTAGAAGAAGTAAACGGTCTAATTAAAAATTATTTAAGAGACGATAATAGAGTGGTCGTAATCACAGGTCCAGAAAAAGAAAACTTAAATAAAGTTACAGAAGCTCAAGTAAATGCTTTATTAAACGGTTTAAAAGATGCCGATATAAAACCTTATAAAGATGAAGCTGTTGCAACATCGCTAATTACAAAACTACCTGCAAAAGGTAGCATAACTAATACTGTTAAAGACGATAAATTAGGTACAACCACACTAACACTTAGTAATGGTGCGAAGGTTACGTATAAGAAAACCGATTTTAAAAATGATCAAATTATGTTTGAAGCTTTTAGTTTTGGAGGAACGTCTTTATACTCAGATGCCGATTATAAAGCTGTAAATTATGCTAATGGTGGATTAGCCGAAGCTGGCGTAAATGGTTTTGATAAAACACAGTTAGCCAAAATGATGTCTGGGAAAATAGCTTCAGTAAGACCAAGCATTGGCACCTACAGCGAAAACTTAAGAGGTTCTTCTACACCAAAAGATCTTGAAGAGCTCTTTCAACTAACTCACCTATATTTTACTGCCCTTAACAAGGATGAAAAAGCATACAAATCTTACGTTAATAAGCAAAAAGCATTTCTAGGTAATATGTTGGCAAATCCTCAAAATTATTTTTCTATCGAAATGGGTAAGTTTATGTATGGTAAAAGTCCAAGATATATGGGCTTTCCTACTCCGGAAGATATGGATGCAGCAGATTACAACCTAGCTTATAACAAATATAAAGAGCGTTTTGCTGATGCTGGTGATTTTAAATTTTACTTTGTAGGTAATATAGACGAAGCAAAACTAAAGGCGTATGCCGAAAAATATCTTGCAAGTTTGCCATCTACTAATAGCAACGAAAGCTATAAAGTTTCAGACTTTAGACCATTAACTGGAAGCCATACCAAGATTGTAGAAAAAGGTACAGACGCTAAAAGCGCTGTAAGAATTGTATATCAAGGCCCAACTACGTATAGCGCTAAAGAAGCACATGCGCTTTCTAGTTTAGGCGAGATATTATCTATTAAACTCATTGAAAAACTTAGAGAGGAAGAAGGTGGTGTTTATGGCGCTGGAGCTAGAGGTAACATTAGCAAAATGCCTTACGGATGGTATAATTTTAGAATAAGCTTCCCATGTGGTCCAGAAAATGTAGATAAATTGAAAAATGCCGCATTAGCCGAGGTAGATAAATTAATTAAAAATGGACCAACAGAAAAAGATCTTGCAAAAATAAAAGAAGCTCAAATTCTTGAAAGAAAAGAAGAGTTAAAAGAAAATAGTTTTTGGATGAGTTTACTAAAAAATGCAGATTACCAAGATAAGGATGCCAAAAGTATATTTTCTTTTGAAGATGATGTAAATAATCTTACCAAAGATTACCTACAGGATATCGCTAAAAAATATTTAACTAAAGGTTATATATTAGGTGTACATAATCCTGAAAAAGCATAATTCTTATAAAGTATCACTATTTCAACTAAAGCAGCTATTAATAGCTGCTTTAGTTGTTTAAACAACTGTTAACAACTTACATTTTCAAAACCCATAAATAGTTGTATTTTTACATTTGGACTTTTAAACGACGTCCCTTAATAAAATTAAATCAATTAATGGGTAAAATAATAGCCATTGCCAATCAGAAAGGTGGAGTAGGAAAAACTACAACATCTGTTAATTTAGCTGCGTCTTTAGGCGTTTTAGAAAAAAAAGTATTGCTTATTGATGCAGATCCACAAGCCAATTCAACATCTGGATTAGGTATTGATGTCGACAGTGTTGAAATCGGCACGTATCAACTTTTAGAACACACTAACTCTGCTAAACAGGCAATTATAGCAACAAATACACCAAATTTAGATATTATCCCTGCCCATATAGACCTTGTTGCTATAGAAATCGAACTTGTAGATAAGGAAGCAAGAGAATACATGCTAAAAAAAGCATTAGAAAATATTAAAGAGGATTACGACTTTATTATTATAGATTGCGCCCCTTCTTTGGGCTTGTTAACATTAAACGCTTTAACGGCTGCAGACGCTGTTATGATACCCATACAATGCGAATATTTTGCCTTAGAAGGTTTGGGTAAGCTACTAAACACGATTAAAAGTGTGCAGAAAATACATAATGCAGACCTTGATATTGAAGGCTTGCTGTTAACCATGTACGATTCGCGTTTACGTCTCTCTAACCAAGTTGTAGAAGAAGTGCAAAAACATTTTAATGATATGGTTTTTAAAACCATTATTCAACGAAATGTTAAGCTCAGTGAAGCACCAAGCTATGGTGAAAACATTATTAATTACGACGCCTCTAGTAAAGGTGCCGCAAATTATTTAAGTTTAGCCAAAGAAGTAATTAACAAAAATTCCTAAACAATGGCAAAGGCAACAAAAAAACAAGCTTTAGGCAGAGGACTTTCGGCATTATTAAAAGACCCAAGCAACGATATACAATCTGTACAAGATAAAAATGCAGACAAGGTTATAGGCAATATTGTGGAATTGGAATTGGATAGTATAGACATGAATCCGTTTCAACCACGCACAAGTTTTAATGAAGAAACACTGCGTGAATTAGCCTCTTCAATTAAAGAACTTGGTGTTATACAACCTATAACCGTTAGAAAATTAGGTTTCGAAAAATACCAATTGGTCTCGGGAGAGCGTCGTTTCCGTGCTAGCAAATCTATAGGTTTAACAACTATTCCAGCCTATATCCGTATCGCTAACGATCAAGAAAGTTTAGAAATGGCATTGGTAGAAAACATCCAACGTCAGGACCTGGACCCAATAGAAATTGCATTATCCTACCAACGGTTAATTGATGAAATACAGCTAACACAAGAGCAAATGAGCGATCGTGTTGGTAAAAAGCGCTCTACAATTGCTAATTATTTGCGTCTCTTAAAACTAGATCCCATTGTCCAAACAGGCATTCGCGATGGTTTCATATCTATGGGACATGGGCGTGCAATAATAAATATTGAAGACCAATCAATTCAATTAGATATTTATGAAAAAATACTTGCTAACAAACTCTCTGTTCGTGAAACGGAAGCCTTAGTTAAAAACTACAACGCTACTAATGAAGTTGTTATTCCAAAAAAAGAAACAAAAGATCATTTGCCAAAGTTTGTTAAAAAAGGAATGTTAGCATTTTCAGAATACTTTGGCCATAAAATAGACGTTAAAGTTTCTAGTAATGGAAAAGGAAAAATAACGATTCCGTTTCATTCTGAAGAAGATTTTAATCGTATTAAAAAGTTAGTTCAAGGTGAAAAATAAATTACTTTTACTTGCCTTTTGTATTTTGTTTAGTCTGTCTGCTCTAGCACAAAGTAAAAAAGAGAAAACCGAAACCAAAATACCTCAAACCATTGACAATGCCGATGAGTTGGTAGATAAAAATGTAGACAGTACTATAGTTAGAAAAGAAATAGACCCACTACGCCCTGCAAAAGCAGCTTTCTACTCCGCTGTTTTACCAGGTCTAGGTCAAGCCTACAATAAAAAATACTGGAAAATTCCTATAGTTTATGGAGCAATTGGCGCTGGTGTTTATTTTTATATGGACAATAATAAAAATTACAATCGTGTACGAGATGCCTACAAAAGGCGTTTAGCAGGTTTTCAAGACGATGAATTTCAAGACAGATTTACAGATGATGGTTTAAGGGAAGCACAAAAATCGTTTAGAAGAAACAAAGAACTTTCACTTTTAATAACTGTAGGTTTATATGCCTTAAATATTGTTGATGCTAATGTAGATGCACATTTATTACAATTTAATGTAGACGAAAATTTAAGTTTTAAACCACATTATAAAATTGATGAGCTTAGTAAAATCGGCCGTGTTGGTTTGACCATGAATTTTAGACTAGACTAATTATTAAATAATACAAGTTCATACATTTTAAAAAAATTACTTAAAGCAATACAACAAAGTTCTGTAGACACAGAAACATAATATTAATAAGATTTCCGAAGTCTTGGAAACAATAATTTATAAATTTTAATGAAAATAGCTTTACTAGGTTATGGTAAAATGGGACAAACAATTGAAGCCATTGCATTACAACGAGGTCATGATATTGTGATAAGAACTTCTGATATAGTCCCAACTGAAACCGTAATTCCAGAAATTAAAAAAGCAGATGTTGCTATAGATTTTAGTATACCAGACGCTGCGTTTAATAATCTATCCATCTGTATTAACCACAACATACCTGTAATTTCTGGAACTACTGGTTGGTTAGAAAGCTTTCCCAGTATCGTTAAATTGTGTAAAGAAAAAAACGGTGCTATAATCTATGCTTCAAATTTTAGTTTAGGTGTTAACATTTTTTTTGAGCTCAACAAATCCTTAGCCAAAATGATGTCGGCATTAGAAGATTACCACGTAGATCTAGAAGAAATTCATCACACTCAAAAATTAGATGCCCCAAGTGGTACAGCTATTTCTTTAGCAGAAGGTATTATAAAAAATCATCCTCAATACCAGTCTTGGCAATTAGATGGTAAGGCTGATAAAGCACTTCCTATTGTTGCTAAAAGAATTGAAAACATACCTGGAACTCATACAATTAACTACACAAGCGAAGTAGATACAATTACATTAGAACATACAGCACATAGTCGTCAAGGGTTTGCCCTAGGAGCCGTTGTAGCCGCGGAATGGCTTGTTGGTAAGACGGGTGTTTTTACCATGAAAGACGTGTTAAATATTCGTTAACTAAAAATAAAAATGTAACATTTGTGAAAGCAAAATCACTAATAGCTTTTACTAACTATTAGTATAAATATGAGATTATGAACGGAACACAATGGATAATATTCTTCTTGATTATTCAAGTAATTCATGGATTAGCCACTTGGAAACTATATTTTAAAGCAGGACGTCACGCTTGGGAAGCTTTTATTCCTGTATACAATGCTGTTATTTTAATGAGGATAATTAACAGGCCTTGGTGGTGGACCATTCTGCTCTTCTTACCCATAGTTAACCTCATCATGTTTCCAGTAATATGGGTAGAAACGGCTAGAAGTTTTGGTAAAAATTCAAGAGTAGATACTATTCTTGCCATTGTAACGCTAGGATTTTACAACTTTTACTTAAATTACGTTGCCGAGGTTAACTATGTAAAAGATAGAATTTTAAAACCCAGAAGCAGCGCTGGAGAATGGATTAGTTCTATTTTATTTGCCATTGTAGCTGCAACTATTGTGCATACTTACGTTATGCAGCCTTATGTTATACCATCCTCGTCCTTAGAAAAAACCCTATTGGTTGGCGATTTTCTGTTTGTAAGTAAGTTTCACTATGGCGCAAGAGTACCGATGACAACGGTTGGCTTACCAATGGTACACGATTCTATTCCAAAAACAAAAATAAAATCTTATCTATTTAACGACAAGTATGAAGAACGTAAGACGTCTTGGATTAATAAGTTACAATTGCCCTATATGCGATTACCAGGGTTCGAAAACATAAAACGTAATGAAATTGTAGTTTTCAACCAACCAGCAGATACCTTGTTGGATATGAATAATTTTACACCGGACAGAAACTACTACAAACCAATAGACAAAAAAACCAACTTGGTAAAACGTTGTACTGGCATTGCAGGAGATACATTGGAGATTAAAGCAGGGCACGTATACATTAATGGAAAAATTAATGTGTTACCCGATCGCGCGCAATTACAATTCTTTTACGATATAAAAACCAAAGGAAATATTAAAGAATTATTTAAAAAATATGAAATTACAGAAAGTAGTGGTTTTGAAACGTACTATATAGAAAACAAATACTTAGAAGATCCTAAAATACTGGAGTTTATAAGAACTAGAAAGGACATTGACCTTATGGTCATTGATAAAGATTCGACTAAGTCTGAAGTTTCAGGCAGACTAACACCTCGATTTTTTAATCGTCTAAATATGTCTGTAGCTAACACTCATTACAAAGGAAACATGACTGAGGCATTAGCTGCAAAAGTAGCTAAGGATCCAAGTGTTATTTCGATAGAAAAAGAAAATTCTGTATTGCCCGATGCTCGTTTGTTTCCTCAAGATTCGGAGTATAACTATACAGCAGATAATTTTGGTCCGATATACATTCCTAAAAAAGGTGAATCCATAGCATTATCTATAGAAAATTATCCATTATACAAGCGTGTTATTAGTGAATACGAGAGAAATACTATTACTTCTCGTGGTAATCAAATACTAATTAATGGAAAGGTAGCCACAAGCTATACATTTAAACAAGATTACTATTGGATGATGGGAGATAATAGACAAAATTCTATAGATTCAAGATATTGGGGATTTGTACCTTATGATCATGTGGTTGGTAAACCTGTTTTAGTATGGATGAGTGTAGATACTATTAAAAAGAATATTCGTTGGGATCGTTTGTTTACAACAGTTCATGGCACAGGAAAACCGACGTCCTACTTAATTCCTGTATTGGTGTTTATTGGTGGATTTATAGTATTTAATCGTTTTAGAAAGAAAAAAAAGAATAAAACTTAACATTTTATTTGTCTATTCTCTAAATACCAATCCTTTTTTAAAATTCATTTTTAGAAATGTAGATTACTATATTTACACGAAAAATATGGCAACATTAAAATGAACATTCTAATCCATCCAACCTACTTCCCTAGCATTGCCACCTTTGTTGCTATTGCAAAGGCAGACAAAGTGGTTATAGAAGTTCAAGATAATTATCAAAAACAAACCTATAGAAACCGTTGTTACATTTACGGTGCTAATGGAAAATTACAGTTAAGCATTCCTGTTGTTTTTAGTCAATTAAACAGGCAAAAGTATAGCGCAGTTAAAATTACTAATGCTTATAACTGGCAAGACAACCATTGGAAGTCTTTAGAATCTGCCTACCGAACCTCACCTTTTTTTGAATATTATGCAGACGAGATACGCCCGCTTTTTACCGAAACATACCATACGCTTTTGGCTTTTAATCTTAAATGCTTCAAAGTTGTTTGTAGCTGTATACAATTAAACATTGCGCTATCTGAAACTAAACTTTTCGAAAAAAAAACAAAGGCACTAATAGATTACAGAGGCTTAGTTAATGCCAAAAAGGAAAACACCATTGCTTTAACACCATATATCCAAGTTTTTAATAATAAACATGGCTATATTAATAATTTAAGTATTTTGGATTTATTGTTTAATGAAGGACCAAATGCTATTAATTACTTAAAATCTCAGAGCATATAAATATGTTACAGCCAATTATACATTATGCAATTCATTTTTTATTGCCCTTGGCAATTGCTTTGTATTTTTATCAATCTTTATGGAAGAAGGCATACTTAATAATGCTTTTAGGTATGCTAATTGACTTAGATCACTTATTAGCAAATCCGATATTTGAAGCTAATAGATGTAGTATTAATTTTCACCCATTACATAGTTATTACCTTATTCCGTTATATTTATTTTTAGTTTTCCCTAAGCAAACAAGATGGATAGGCATAGGCTTATGTGTGCATATAGTAGCAGATGCTGTGGATTGCTGGATGATGGGTTAATATGGAATAAATTTAAAGTTGAAGTTGAAACTAAAATACCACCATCGTTATTACATGTCGTTTTTATTTTGCGCCCTAACCACCTGTTTATTTAGTATCGAGATTTAAAATGCTTTGGCATTAAAATATTATCAGATCCTTACTTGGCCCTTTTTTAGGTTAATTGCTATAGTTAAAATTTTAGACTCCTACTATAAACTATAAACTAAGCTTAGTCATAATTGGATAATGGTCTGAGTACTCTACATCATACGTTTTAAAACCGTTAACTTTAAACGCTGGGTCTGCAAAAATAAAATCTATTCGCATAGGAAAAAATTTAAAATTGTAGGTTCTACCAAAACCATTACCTGCTTCTATAAATGTATCCTTAAAATCACCTTTAACCTGTTTGTAGACATAAGAAAAGGCAGTGTTATTAAAATCGCCACAGATAATCATTTTATGGCTACAGGCTGCTTTATGGATTAAAAATAAGTCTGCTTGAAACTGTTGCATCTTAAAGGTCTTACCGACACCATTAAAAATTTTCTCAGACTCTTCTGTAGTTAGCTTCTCAACTTTGGAATCGATACGTAAGGATTGTAGGTGAATGTTATAAATTCTAATGGTGTCTGTACCTTTTAATACATCTGCATAAATAGCATTATTAAAAGTATCAGGAAATTCTATAGAGCCAGAATTAACAATTGGATATTTAGAGTAGATTGCTTGTCCGTAATTTTCCTTTTTTCTTAGAAATTTTTCATATTTATAATTGTAAAAAGAAAGTTCAGTACCTTCTCTTTGATGGTATTCCTGTAAAACCAAAACATCTGGCGCTTCAGTTTTAAAAAAATCCACCAATTTACTATCTATATTTTCTTTAGGAATCCATTTATAAAGGTTAAACAACCTCACGTTATAGTTCATTATAGAAATATTATTGTCATGGTCTATAGTTCTAGATTCTGAAAACTTATATAATGAGCCATAAATAAAATATCCAATAGCTAAAACGAGTAGCGATAATAACAGTTGTTTTTTAATTTTTACCAACCAATAGATAAAAAAGAGGGTATTTAAAACTATAAGAAATGGTACGCCTAAACCTAAAACAGATAAAGCCGAAAATGTTTTAGGAGGTAATAGTGGTAATACATAAGACACTAGTAATGTAAAAGCCACAATAGAGTTACACAAGAACATTGCTTTTTCGAAAAATTTTAATTTTCGCATGTTTTTCTTAATTATTATTTACCTGCTTTAAAAAGAAACTCTTTTTCCGCTGCGGTTAAACTATCGTAGCCACTCTTACTTATTTTGTCCAAGATAATATCTATTTTTTTTTGGTTATTAAACTCATTAAATTCTCCTTTGGTGTAGCCTCCAACCTTAGATTTATCTTTATAAACAGTTTTAAGCTTTCCTTTTTTAGTCGATTTAAACCAACCAGAAAAACTACTAACTAAGCCTTCAAAACCTGTTCCAATATCATTACCCTTACGCAATTGTTTAGCATAAACATAACCGAGTATTGCACCACCTAAATGCGCTAAGCTACCACCAGCATTTACGTTTGCAAGTCCAAGACAGTCAAACACAATTAAAACAGCGCCTATATACCATAATTTAATATTCCATTGTATTAAACGCATTTCATGATTTGGCATGTAGGCGCACAAAAATATAAATAGAGCTCTAACCGAAGCACTGGCACCAATGAGCGGGAAAAATTTAGCTGCAAAATAATTAGGGAATAGATTATAAAATAATAAAAAGGTTAATCCTCCTACTATAGTTCCTAAAAAGTAAAGATTCAATGCCATTTTAGTACTAAACAAATTTAGAAATAGTGTGCCACAGAAGTACAACCAAATCATATTAAAAAGAAGATGTAAAAACCTATAGTGTAAAAACGAATAGGTAATTAGAGACCAAGGTTGCAAGAGTGCTTTTCCAACATGAGGTGGCAACTCTAAATAGCCTAAAAATGGCATTAAAAACGGTCTAAATAAGAGTGTTATTAAAAATACAACCACATTAATGGCTATTATTTTTTCAAGAATGTTTAGGTTTTTAAACTTGTATTTTAATTGGTTTATCTCGCTCATCGTATTTAATCTATTCTATACTTATTAAACGAGTTCTGTTTCCAAAATAGCATTATTATTAATCCCATGACTGCACCACCAACGTGAGCCCAGTGTGCTACATTCATTCCAAAAACAGATGGACTACCTAAAAAGCCAGAAACGATATCGTATCCCACTAGTAATGGAATAAAATATTTAGCCTTTATAGGAATTGGTAAGAAAATGAGCATCAATTCTGAATTTGGGTTTAGGATTCCAAAAGCTACTAAAATTCCCATTATACACCCTGATGCACCTACCATTGTAGCATTAAAAATTTGAAAAACATCATTAATTTGCTCGTTTTGAAGCGGTGAGGTCGCAAAATTCCATTGTCCTGTTGTAAAAATGTTACTAATGGCATCCATAGATATTCCAGAAGCTTGCAATTCTAACATTATTCTAGAATAATTTATATAATCTACACCCAATTGAAATAATACAGCACCTAATCCAGCGGCAAAATAAAGTATTATAAATTTCTTACTTCCTAAGCGTTGCTCGACCGCTGTACCAAACATCCACAGCGCAAACATATTAAATACTAAATGCATTAAACTACCATGCATAAACATATGCGTTACTACCTGCCAAGGCTTAAAAACATTATTATCTGGATAATGTAGTGCAAACAAATTGTTAAATTGTATTTGCCCAATAGCCATAGTAGCTACAAACATAATGATGTTAATAATTAATAAATGCTTAACGGTATCTGTTATTTTATTCATATTCATAGTTCTTCTTTAGACTTCGTGTAAGATAATCTCTAGTAGAAATCATTTATCTATTGTTTTACAAAAATTTTCTATCCAATTCATCAACACTCATTGTTACAAACGTTGTTCTATTCGTTGGCGAAACCTTAGGCTCTTTACATGCAAAAAGAGAGTTTACCAAGTGCTCTTGCTCAACTATTGTTAAACATTGACCTGTTTTAATGGCCAAACTTTTAGCTAAAGATTTTGCTAACAAATCGGTGTTGCTAAAATGAGTATCTGGCACTTCATTTTCTACATCGCTAATGAGTTGTTCTAGAATAATAGACACTTCACTCTCTGGAATACTTACTGGTACTCCAGAAATTTCAACTACATCGCCTTTTAAGGTTTGAAAAATGAAACCTGTATGCTCTAAATCTAATTTTAACTGGTTTAATATTTCAATTTCTTGTAACGAAAAATGAAGCTGTAACGGAAATAATAATTGTTGACTCATTGCTTCCTTGATCGTCATATTTTTTAAAAAGTTTTCATATAGCACACGTTGGTGTGCACGATGTTGATCGATTAATAACAAGCCAGATTTTATAGTACTAATTATATATTTATTTTGGAACTGATACGTGCTTTGCTTCTGTTCTACCTGATTTTTATCATTAAAAATCGATTGGTTTTTAGTATCACTTTCAAAATGAACCTCACTAAAATCTTGTTTAGACTGTGTCCCTTTAGATTCTAAACCAACATATAAACCATCCCAATTTGTAGGAGCCTGGGCTCTAAAATCTCTTAGAGGCTTTCCTTGTATTGGTTTGTTTTGAAAAGGATTAAAATTTCTATCAATCTCTATAGAGGGGTTGCCAATTTGTTTGTGGGTATAAGGCGTATCTAAACTTGCATCACGATTAAAATCTAAAAGTGGAGCTATATTAAACTGTCCTAAACTGTGTTTTACAGAAGACCTTAAAATAGCGTATAACGTATGCTCATCGTCAAATTTAATTTCCGTTTTTGTAGGATGAATATTAATATCTATAGTTTGTGGATTTACTGTTAAATTTAAAAAATAACTTGCATGTGATCCATCTTTTAAAAGCCCTTCGAAAGCAGAGCCAATAGCATGATTTAAGTAAGCGCTTTTAATAAACCTATTATTGACAAAAAAAAATTGTTCGCCTCTAGTTTTCTTAGCAAATTCTGGTTTACCAACAAATCCTGAAATTTTTAATACTTCGGTGTCTTCGTTAACAGGCACAAGTTTTTCGTTAGTTTTGGCACCAAAAACATTTACAATACGTTGTCTATAGTTACAACTTGGCAGGTTAAAGCTCTCGCTTCCATTATGAAACATTACAAAACCAATGTTGGGATGGGCTAGAGCTACACGATGAAACTCATCTATTATATGGCGTGTTTCTACAGTATTAGACTTTAAAAAATTACGTCTTGCTGGGATATTAAAAAATAAGTTCTTAACCGAAATAGAAGTGCCTTTAGGTGTCACCACAACTTCTTGACTGTTAACTCTGCTGCCTTCTATGAGTATGCACGTACCAACATCCTCATTGTCTTGCTTTGTTTTTAATTCTATGTGTGCAATGGCCGCAATACTCGCTAATGCTTCGCCCCTAAAACCTTTGGTGTTAAGCTGAAAAAGATCGTCTGCAGACTTGATTTTTGACGTTGCATGACGCTCGAAACTTAATCGTGCGTCTGTAACACTCATACCATTGCCATTATCAATAACTTGAACCAATGTTTTGCCGGCATCTTTTATAATGAGCTTTACAAAGGTGGCACTAGCATCAATAGCGTTTTCTAGTAATTCTTTAACTACAGATGCTGGACGTTGCACCACTTCGCCTGCGGCAATTTGGTTTGCAACATGATCTGGTAAAAGTTGGATGATATCTGCCATTTACAACCTAAAAAAATAAAGTGAGATCGAAATCGATTATAAAAAGAAAAATAAGTACTAAAATTAAAACGATAATTAATATTCGTCTGTTAGCAGACCGATCTGGAGCTCTTTGAAGCTCGTCCACAGCTTTAACTAATTTGTTTTTAATATTACCCGACGCTTCAAGTGTGGTTCGGTCCTCATCAAATTTACCTTTAATTGCAAACGGACTCCCATCACCTTTGTAAAAACGAGGCTTATAATTATAACGTTTATTTTGTTTTAATTTAAATGCCATAACACTTATAGTTTATATTCAAGATAGTACATTATAGCTATAATAATAGCCAATAATACAAGTAATACTAGTAAATTTAATTTTTTCTTTCCGCTACCAGTTTTCCTGTTGCGCTTCCACTTCATATCAATTTCACGCGTTATGTCCTGCTGTGTTTTTTTAGCCTTGAGGTCATTTTTGGAAAATCTAGAGGTGTAGTTAAACGTTTTATTTTTTCTCTTATTAAACATAGTATTATTTTATACTATTAAAACACATCCAAAAGTACTGAAATTACAGAAGAATTATTTAAATGACCGACTTAAATTATTAACAGTTTTTTTCTTTAGAAATAGCCAAAGAGGCAAAGTTTATTAAAAATCCGATGGTCAAGTGAAGCTAAATTAAAGAATAAGATAATAAAACCGCTAAATATGATGGCCAGTACCATTTTTTGCTTTTTTTTAAAAAAGTAACGACACTATTCTGTTCCTACCCTATCATTACTTTAAGCTATTTTAGGGCATTCTACAACCCCATAATTTGCTGGAAGGGTAAACCGATACCACATACAAAAATCTGTTAGTATAAGCAGAAAAGTAAACCTGTTTATCATGCTAGTTTTTAGTTGCGTAACTAAACACTATTTACTATTAAAACAACCTACAGTTTACTAAGCACTGCCATTTTAATAGCAGCAAGAGCAGCTTCAGTACCTTTGTTACCGTGGACTCCTCCAGAGCGCTCAAGACCTTGTTGCTCTGTATTATCTGTTAGTACACAAAAAATAACAGGAACATCATGAAGTACATTTAAATCTTTAATGCCTTGTGAAACACCTTCGCAGACAAAATCAAAATGTTTTGTTTCACCTTTAATAACACTTCCAATAGCAATAACGGCATCCACTTTATGACGCTGCATTTTTTTACAACCATAAATTAACTCAAAACTTCCTGGAACGTTCCAACGCTTAATATTTACTGGTAACACGTTGTGTTCTATTAAGGTTTTGTAAGCGCCTTTATAGAGGCCTTCTGTAATATTACTGTTCCACTCTGAAACAACAATCCCAAACCGAAAGTTTTTCGCGCTTGGGATTGTTGTTTTATCGTATTCTGATAAATTTTTATTTGCTGTTGCCATGTTCACTTCCCATGAAAGCGGGAATCTTATTAATGATTTTAAAAGCTTCCAATAAAAAATTGAAAATACCTTTATTTGTTAGATAGTGCTTGCGCTTTTCCAATAAACACATCAACTGAAGAGGCTTCAGGTGCATCTGGATAGGTGTCTTTTATAGTATTAAAATACTTTAAAGCTTCATCAGCTTTACCTAAATTTAAAGCCGTAACACCTGCTTTGTAATAATAGGTTGGCGTTGTTAATGGATTAGATTTCATTTTTGCTGCTTGCAAGTAGTATTTTAAAGCATCTTCTGGTTGGTTTAATTGCATAAATGCATCACCTATAGATCCTTTTGCCATTGGTCCAGCAGCTTCATCTTCACTTTTAAAATCATCCAAATGCATGATCGCATTTTTATAGTCTTTTAAGTTTAAGTATGCCATGCCAGCATAATAGTTTGCTAAGTTTGCGGCAGGCGTTCCGCTATATTCTTCGATTATATCTAACATTCCATACTTGCCTTCGCTACCCTTCAAGGCCACATTGTAAAGCGAATCGCTAGAAACACCATTTACAGCATCGTTAAAATGCTTTTGTGCATGGTACATTTCGTTTATACCTTCTTCATTAGCAGGCTCTTGAATTAATTTCTGATAACCCAAATACCCTAAAACTAAAGCAGCAACAATACCAATAACTATAAAAATATATTTTTGATTAGCTGCAACAAAATCTTCTGTTTTAGAAGCTGTCTCATCTAAGGCATCAAACACCTCAGCAGTTGTTGAATTTTCTCCTAAGTCTTTATCAATAACTTCCTTTTCCTTTTCTGTTTTTGGTTTATAACCTCTTTTCTTATAAGTTGCCATGTGTAGTATAATTTATGCGTGGCAAAAATAAAATATTTCTTCATATATAAAGCATATTTATTTGTTATTTTGCAAGTCCTATCTTTTAGTAAAAATAACTACTACGCCTTTTGTGTATATAGACTATGATTTTAAAGTCGCTTTCTTTAGTAAATTATAAAAATTTCGAGAGCAAATCTCTAAATTTTAACGATACCATCAATTGCTTAGTTGGTAACAATGGTGTAGGAAAAACAAACATTCTAGACGCCATTTATCATTTGTCTTTTGGAAAAAGTTACTTTAATCCTGTGGCGTCTCAAAATATTAAACACGATACCGATTTTTTTGTGGTAAATGGTCATTATAAAAAAGCAAATAAATCCGAAAAAATTGTTGTGAGCTTAAAACGCGGACAAAAAAAAGTAATAAAACGCAACGGAAAAGCGTATAGCAAGTTTAGCGAGCATATTGGTTTTCTGCCTTTGGTTATTATCTCGCCAGCAGATAGGGATTTAATTACGGAAGGAAGCGATACGCGAAGAAAGTTTATAGATAGTGTTATTTCGCAAAGCGATAAGGTTTATTTAGACGATTTAATTAAGTACAACAAAACGCTAGCCCAACGAAATAGCTTACTCAAATATTTTGCGCTCAACAATACTTTTAATTTCGATACGCTAGAAGTGTACAATAGCCAATTAACAGATTTTGGAACCAAAGTGTTTCAAAAAAGAGAGCGTTTTTTAAAAACCTTTATTCCTATTTTTAGAGCTAGATACAAAGCAATAAGTAATGGACACGAAGATGTAAATTTAGTTTATAAAAGTGATTTGTTTGAAACAGAATTAAACGCTTTGCTTATGCAAGTTATCAATAAGGATAAAGCTTTACAGTACACAAGTGTTGGAATACATAAGGACGATTTGCTATTTAATATAGACGATCATCCTATTAAAAAATTTGGAAGTCAAGGACAACAAAAGTCGTTTTTAATTGCTTTAAAATTGGCTCAATTTGATATTATAAAACAACAAAGTGGCGTTAACCCAATACTATTGCTCGATGATATTTTTGATAAGTTAGACCAAGAACGTGTGACACAGATTATTAAACTGGTAAACAATGAAGATTTTGGGCAATTATTTATAAGCGATACCCATGCGGAACGTACAGAAAAAGCAGTAAAACAAGTCCATCAATCTTATGAAATTTTTAAATTATAACATGTAGCTTGTCTTTACAAGAACAATAATGTTATTAATTTTTATAATACCTTATCACGCCTCTTATGAAATTTTATTTATACATCCTACTTCTAACATTAGCATTGAGCTGTTCTAAAAATTCGGAAGATTTTATTGAGCATATAGAAGGTTATTGGGAAATTAAAAGTGTCACCCTAGCAAACGGTACCATAAAGCATTATAAGGTAAGCCAGACTATAGATTACATTACTATAAATGATAGTTTAAAAGGTTTTAGAAAAAAAATGACACCACGTTTTGATGGTAAATATAACACTTCAAAAAGTATTGAAAATCTACAGCTTGAACTAGAAAACGATAGTTTAAATGTATACTATACAACCGAATTTGCTAAATGGAAAGAAACCGTTATTATGGCAAGTAAAGATGAGTTAAAATTGATTAACCAAAATAACCATGTATATTTATACAGACGGTATACCCCTATCGTTGCAGAATAACGGTTTTATATATGGGTATCAAACTAAAGTGGGCATAGAACTAATAATTAACTAAAATTTAAAAAGGTTTCCGATTTTTATAAAAACTAAAGATGGCAAAAAGAAATAATAGCACATTAAATATTCAAGACGCTTTAAAAGACTTTGTAGAAAGTAATAAGCTTGACAAAGGCTTAAACCAAGTAAATATTCGCGAAGCGTGGACCAAATTAATGGGTAATGGTGTTAATAATTACACAACTTCTGTCGATTTAAAAAATGAAACACTTTACGTGCAATTAAGTTCTAGTGCATTAAGGGAAGAATTAAGTTACGGAAAAGATAAAATAGTAAAGATCCTAAATGAAGAATTAGGCAAAAATATTGTAAAAAAGATTATTTTGCGCTAGGTTAATTTTATTAGATTTAGAGTTAGTAATAGATGTTAATCAATTAAAAATAAAAGTAACAGAATATAATATATTAGTTAAAGCTAATTCCAAAAAAGCATCAAATTTGTTTATAGAGATTTGTCTTTTCTGTTATAAACACAATAAGGTTTTTTTTTCATTTCTAAAAGGAGAAATTCTTATTAATTTAAGGGTTGAAAATGGACTGTGGGCAACATGCAAAAATTACTTTTTGCTCTTATAATAACCCTTAACAGAGACTTTAAACAATAATAAATAGCTTTTTTAATTTAAAACAGTATATTTGTGGCTTATAATAAATTAAATATTTTTAAGATGGCACAAGGTACAGTAAAATTTTTCAACGATTCTAAAGGTTTTGGTTTTATAACTGAAGAAGGATCAGACAAAGACCATTTCGTACACATTTCTGGATTAATCGACGAAGTTCGTGAAGGAGATGTAGTAGAATTCGATTTAGAAGAAGGTCGAAAAGGTATGAACGCAGTAAACGTAAAAGTAGTATAATTATATATTCAATTTACCTTATTACACTTAAAGCTCACTAAATCTAGTGAGCTTTTTTTGTTTCCATTTGTTTTAAACTGGCTGTATTTACACATACAAATTTCAAAGTGTTGCTAATCCTGATCCTATTGGTTTTTAAAACCATAGCATTTGCTCCAATACTTAAAACATATTTAATCAAGCGCTTAAAAAATTTGTTTATTTACCACTACCCTAAGTTATGGTTCTGTTATTATACTTATTATTTTAAACGTTAAGATGGTTAGGTGTTATGGTACATGGTATGCCTATTATTTAAGGTAAAAATTCTAGCGGTGTGCTGCGCTTCCATTATTAATATATAGCACATGTTACTTATAATAATCGTCCAATTTATTCTGTTTATATTATATTTTTTTGCAATAGTAGCTAGAACCAAAAAAGCCTAACTGTTATAAGTTAGGCTTAGAAGGTGTAGGTATAGGATGAAGATTTAAAACATATCTCTTCCAGAAAAATGAAAAGCACCTTCAATGGCTGCATTTTCATCACTATCACTTCCGTGTACAGCATTCTCTCCAATTGAAGCAGCGTATAATTTACGTATAGTTCCCTCTGCAGCGTCAGCAGGATTAGTAGCACCAATTAAAGTTCTAAAGTCTTCTACGGCATTCTCCTTTTCTAAAATTGCAGCTACTATAGGACCACGCGTCATGTATTCCACCAATTCACCAAAGAATGGTCTTTCGTTATGTATTGCGTAAAAGGCCTCCGCGTCTGTTTTAGTCATTTGCGTTAATTTCATTGCAACGATTCTAAAACCCGAAGCATTGATTTTTTCTAAGATTGCGCCAATATTTCCTTTTTCAACAGAATCAGGTTTAAGCATTGTAAATGTTCTATTTGTTGCCATTTTATTGTTTATTTATGGCTGCAAAAGTAGTGTATTTCTTACTAAAAACAATACTTAAAACTATTAAAAATTTGTATATTCGCGACCTATGAATACTCAAGATATCTTGGAGATAAAGGCCTTGTTAGCAACTCCTAAACAAATTGCAATTATACCTCATAAAAACCCAGATGGGGATGCTATTGGTTCCACACTTGGACTCTTGCAGTACCTATTAATATTAAACCACGATGCCAAAATTATTGCACCTAACGATTTTCCTGATTTTTTAAAATGGCTACCTCAAGTAAATCTAATACAAATTCACGAAACTGATAAAGACGAAACAGAAGCCTTTATTAATACCGCAGATGTTATATTTACCTTAGATTTTAATGCGTTTCATCGTACTGGAAATATGGAATCAATTTTAGCAAATAGTACCAGCTTAAAAATAATGATAGATCACCACCAGCAACCAGAAGATTACGCTAACTACATGTATAGTGATGTTGCTATGAGTTCTACCTGTGAAATGGTATATCATTTTTTAGAAAAACTAGAGGCTTTAAATACCATTACTTCTGATATAGCTACATGCCTATATGTTGGGATTATGACTGATACAGGATCCTTTAGATATCGTTCCACCACGAGCACAACCCATCGTATTATTGCCAGTTTAATAGATAAGGGTGCAGACAATACTTTAATACATAATTGCGTTTACGATACTAACAGTTATAACCGCTTACAATTATTAGGCTGTGCGCTAAGAAATTTAAAAGTATTGCCAGATTACAGGACTGCTTATATAACATTATCGCAACAAGAATTGCGTGATTTAGATTATAAAAAAGGAGATACAGAAGGTTTTGTTAACTATGCGTTATCCCTTAATAACACGGTGTTGGCAGCTATTTTTATTGAAGATAAAAAACAAGGCATTATAAAAATATCTTTACGTTCTAAAGGCCATTTTTCTGTTAACGAGTTGTCGCGTGCACACTTTAACGGTGGCGGACATACAAACGCTGCAGGTGGGAAAAGTGATAGCTGTTTAGAGTCTACAGTTGAAAAATTTATTAGTATATTACCAGCCTATAGGAAAGCCCTTAATAATGAATAAACGCTTTATATTACTGTTGATTTTTACTTGTGTCTTAGCCTGCAAAACACCAGAAGCTAGAAAACCTGAAACTGTAAAAACAGGATCTTTTATAAAAGAATCTGCCTTAAGAAATAAAGAACGCTTTCAAGTTGAAAAAATGGCTATTGAAGCCTATATTAAAAAACAGAATAGCAAACAGTTCAAGACTTCAGAATATGGGTTTTGGTTTTCTCAAGACACGTTAGTTACAGTAAATCCATCTAAATTACCAGAATTTGGAGATATTATAAATTTTAATTTTAATCTTTCAGGTCTAGATAATCAACCTATCTATAGTGCTTCAGAATTAAAAACTAGAAACTATGCCATGGATCAAGATGCTTTATTTACTGGATTACGAGAAGGGTTAAAACTAATGAGAGCAGGAGAAACTTACACATTTATCTTTCCATCGCAAAAGGCGTATGGTTATTATGGAGACCAAAAAAAAATTAGTAGTAATACACCTTTAATCAGTCAAGTTACAGTACATTCAATTACCGAAAAAAAATAATTTTAAAATGAAAACAATTATAAACACTATGAAACTATTATTTATAGCCCTATTATTTAGTATGAGCGCAACATCATGCCATGATCCATATCCAGATTTAGAAGATGGATTATATGCTGAAATAAACACTACAAAAGGCACTATGGTTGCCAAACTATACTTTGAAAAAGCGCCTGTAACAGTTGCTAATTTTGTTGGTTTAGCAGAAGGCACTCACCCTAGTTTATTAGATTCTTTAAAAGGAAAGCCATTTTACGATGGTATTATTTTTCATCGTGTAATGGATAAATTCATGATTCAGGGTGGAGATCCTACTGGAACTGGAACGGGAAGTGCTGGTTTTAAGTTTCATAGTGAATTTGATACCAGCTTAAGTCATGATAAAGCTGGAATATTATCTATGGCAAATTCTGGAGGCCTTACCACTAACGGTTCTCAATTTTTTATAACAGAAGTTCCAATTAAGAGATTAGACGGTTTTACAGCAGACGGTAGTTTAAAAAATTGTAATGCTAGTAGAACAAGTTGCCATCCAGTTTTTGGAGAGTTAGTTAAAGGATTAGAAGTTCAAGACTCTATATCTAATGTTCCAGTTTCTAAGGAACGTAATAAGGTAAATAGACCTCTTGAAGATATTGTAATTAAAAATGTAAACATCATTCGTAAAGGTAAAAGCGCAAAAGCTTTTGATGCTGTTAAAACATTTACAGAACTAGAACCTTTGTTGCCAAAGCGTTTAAAAGATATGCAAACAAAACAACAAGAATTGGCTAAAGAAAAATCTGAAGCAGCTGCTAAAGATTTTTTAAAAGCAAATGCTGAATTAGAAGGTGAAATTTTTAAATCGCCCACAGGTATGGTTATGATTTTAGACAAAGCCGAAAATGGAGTAAAACCTAATAGTGCGCAAAAGGTTTTGGTTAACTGTAGTGCTTATTTTATGAATGGCAATTTACTGTATACAACTTACGCAGATATAGCTAAAAAAATGAAGCAATACGATGAGCGACAAGACAAAGGTGGTGCATATAAACCATTTGCCATGATTTATAATGAATCTGCAAGTTTAGTTTCAGGATTTAGAGAAGCTATGTTAAGAATGAATGTTGGTGATAAGGCTAGAGTTTATGTGCCAAGTTATTTAGGGTATGGAGCCGCAGGAAGACCTCCTAAAGTACCAGGAAATACAGATTTGTATTTTGATATTGAAATTCAAGGCATACAATAAAAATCTTTAGTTAAATTACTTAATACAACAGCCCTTTAGAACAAAATCTTAAGGGCTATTGTATGTATGTGTACTAAGGCTTTTAGCCTAGTTATTGTGCATTAAAATTAACAAGCTGGAAACCTAGAATACACAAGTAAATTTAATATAACACTACGCTTTGGCTGCAAAATAATACAAGAGGCATTACTCAACCAAAAAATCAAAATATTGATTGCGATAAGGTTCACCACGCAAGGTAAAATGCCACCATTCTTTAGGGTAATTTCTAAAGCCATTGGTTAGCATGACTTTTTGTAAGGTCTGTCTGTTTTTAGCTTGTGTTTTTGTTAAATTTTTATGTTCTACCCAAGATTCACTTCCAAAAAAATCAAAAGGTGAACCCATATCCAGAGCTTCTCCTGTCTTTAAATCTACAAGCGTTACATCCATAGTGCTACCGCTGCTATGTCTAGATTTTGATGCAATATAACCAGATTTAAACAAATTCTTTTTAAGTACTCTAGGATAAAACTGCTGCTTCATTAAGGTATCGTTTACCACTTTTGCCCAACGCACAAAATGATTAACCGCGCGTTGTGGTCTGTAAGCATCGTGAATTTTTATAGATAAATTTTGCTTTACTAATTGGGCTTGAACCTTTTTTAGAGCAGCTGCAGCTTGAACCGTCATTATAGCAACATTTAAATGATAGCCGTCTATTGTTTCGCCTACAAAATTTTCATCACCACAATACTTTAGGTCTACATAAATTGATGGAATTTCAGCTTTAGCATACACAAAACCTTCAGGTAATTGTGCATAAGCTATTAGAGAATTAATTGTTAGTAAAATGCTTAATACAATTTTCATAGTAAAAAAAATATACGCTAATTTAGAGAAATAATTATATTGGTCTCTTAAAATAATTTAAATAATTATGTTTTCTTCAAAAGAAATAGTACTAACACTACCCGATGCAGACATTAAATATTATCCAAATATTTTCTCTCAAACAGAGGCACAAACTTTTTATAATTCCATTTTAAACGAAACCAATTGGCAACAAGATGACATAACTGTTTTTGGTAAAACTTATGCACAACCTAGATTAACGGCCTTATTTGCAAACAATAGATTACCATATACTTACTCCAATATAACAATGCATCCAGAGCAATTTACAGACACATTGCTACAAATTAAATCTAAAATAGAATTAAAAACTGAAGTTAAATTTACTACGTGTTTAGCAAATTTATATAGAGACGGAAATGATAGTAATGGCTGGCACGCAGATAATGAAAAAGAACTAGGTAAAAATCCTATAATTGCTTCTGTAACTTTAGGAGCAGCGCGTAATTTTAATCTAAAACATAAAAAAAACAAGGCTTTAAAACAAAAATTATTATTAGAACATGGCAGTTTATTATTAATGCAAGGTCAAACACAAGACCATTGGCTACATCAAATTGCTAAAACAAGAAAGTTAGTTAAGCCAAGAATTAATTTAACCTTTAGACGTATTATTAAATTGTAATAAATTATTTTGCGTTTACTATTAAAACAAGAAAACCAAAGTCCCTCAACTTTGGTTTTCAGCATTTACATAAAATGTAAATTTTTTATAATCCATTGACCAAAAAAAAGTTTTTTAGTACCTTACAAATATAGCTGGTTTATACTATCTATACCATTAAGTGTTTTATTAATTCGATAAAATGCTTAATACTTTAACATTTAGTCCCATAAAAGAAAACGAGTTTTAATTGTATAAAATCCATTTCAATTATAAAAAAATATTTAAAATTATACTATAAATTTGCATTTTTAGTTTAATATGTGGCATCCATTTTGTTATACATCAATCCAATATCCATCTATTATGAACATTAAATTTTTATTCGTTTTAATATTTATGAGCACTATAAGTTTTGCTCAAGACAACAACTTTACAATAAAGGATGTCACGATCAATCCTTTAATTGAGGGCACATTATTACTTCCAAAAGCAATAGAGAAACCTAACTTGATTATAATTATTGCTGGTTCTGGACCTACAGATCGCGATGGTAATCAGAATTTTATGATGTCGAATTCATTAAAAAAATTAGCAGAAGGCCTTACTGCTAAGAACATTGCAACATTTCGTTATGATAAGCGTATTGTAAAACAAATAAAAGTAGGCAATATTGATAAAAATATACTGTTTGATGATTTTGTAGCGGATGCAAAATCTGTTCTGGCTTATTTTAAAAATTTAAAACATTACAATAACATTTACATTGCAGGACACAGCCAGGGCAGTTTGGTTGGTATGTTAGCAGCACAAGATCAAGCCGATGGTTTTATATCGATTGCGGGTGCCGGACAAACTATAGACAAGGTTATTATTGAGCAAGTAGAAAAAACCGCTCCAATGTTTTTAAAAGACACAAAGCGCATTTTTAAAGTTTTAAAATCTGGCAAAAACACAACAGACTTCCCTCCTGCTCTAGCAAGTATTTTTAATAAAGAGGTACAACCATTTATTGCCAATTGGATGTCTTACAATCCACAAGTAGTACTTAAAACATTGGATATGCCAATATTGATAATTAATGGAACAAAAGACTTGCAAGTGTCTGAAGCTGAAGCACAACTTTTAAAAGTAGCTGTACCTGCAGCAGCATTAAAAATTGTTGATAACATGAATCATGTTTTAGTACCCATTGAAGGAGATAGGTTAGAAAACTCTAAATCCTACAACGAAAAATCAAGAGCCTTAGCTTCAGAGCTTATAGAAAGTATTGTAGAATTTACAAAGTAGGTTTTAACATTCTAAATAATTATTTAGCACCTATTGGAGCTATAGTCTTTCTCCTATTTTCCACCTATAGGTAACAATAGAAAAGCGTCTTTTAAAAAAGACGCTTTTTTCATACTAACCAACCAAAAATATGTAAATTACTACTCTTAATTTAAAGTAACCACACTCTAAAATAGTCGTTGCAGTAATTATTAACTATTACTCAATTAACATGCCAAACTTGTTTTTTAGTATTAAAACATTTAAGTACATTACTTTTACTATCGTTTACTATTAAATCTAAAACCGACTGGCTTGTTGTAAATTTGCAATATTGCTTTATTCCAGGCAGCGTGTTTAACATAAAAAAGCGCCTTATAAAGACGCTTTAACATACTAACCAACCAAAAATATGGTAATTACTACTCTTAATTTAAAGTAACCACACTCTAAAATAGTCGTTGCAGTAATTATTACTTACTGTATACCAATTAACGTGCCAAACTTCTTTTGCGTTAAAAATACTTCTATTTAAGAACTCGTGATAAGCAGCATATCATTTAAAAAACGCAATGCATAAGGTATGTTTATAAGCTATATATTATATTTAAATAGTATTAAAACTAAGGCACACAGAAAAAGCGTCTTATAAAGACGCTTTTCATAACTAACCAACCAAAAATATGATAATTACTAGTCTTAATTTAAAGTAACCACACTCTAAAATAGTCGTTGTAGTAATTATTTACTCTAATTCAATTAACGTGCCAAACTTGTTTCTTTAAAGTTTTACACTTTATTTTAGTCACCGTTAATGGTGTAATTAGCATTTAATCTTATTGGATTATGTTATTATAACAAAACAATTTAGCACAGAAAAAGCGCCTAAAAAGACGCTTTTTCATACTAACCAACCAAAAATAAGATAAGAACTTACTCTTAATTTAAAGTAACCACACTTTAAAATAGTCATTATAAGTACTATCGGTTAGTGTATTTCAATTTGCATGCCAAAGTCTGTTTTGTTCTCTTTTTTATCCTGTTTTAATTTGGTACTTTGCAATAACTTATACTGCACGTTAATGGATACTACACCTTTATTTACAGACGACACCATTGTTTTTGGCCTGCTAATGTTAGCCTTAGGCTTTATATTTTATACAGAATCTATAGACCAAGGATTTTGGCCTAAATTTTATAAAATAGTTCCTGGTTTATTTTTGGCTTATATGATTCCTGCTACTTTTACAACATTAGGCCTTATTGCTCCAGAATGGGATACTGTTAGCGATAGCGGCAAAATAATTACAGGCAAATCTAACTTATATTATGTTTCCAGTAGATATTTATTACCCGCGGCATTAGTTTTAATGACGCTAAGTATAGACTTAAAAGCGGTATTTAATTTGGGTTGGAAAGCCTTAATCATGTTCTTTACTGGAACACTAGGTATCATTATTGGTGGACCAATTGCAATATTACTAATTTCCATGTTTTCGCCTGAAACTGTTGGTGGTATCGGGCCTGATGCCGTTTGGCGTGGCTTATCTACATTAGCTGGAAGTTGGATTGGCGGTGGAGCAAACCAAACGGCCATGCTAGAAATTTATGGCTATTCGCAAGCCAAATACGGTGCCATGGTATTTGTAGATATCGTGGTTGCTAATGTTTGGATGGCCTTATTATTAATAGGAATTGGTAAGAGAGGTAGAATTAACAAATGGTTGAAGGCTGATACTTCTTCTATTGAAAATTTAAAAGATACAGTTGCTAATTTTTCAGAAAAAGTAAAACGAAATCCATCGTTAACCGATATAATGATTATTGGAGCCATTGCATTTGGCACTGTAAGCCTAGCACACGTGTCGGCAGATTTTTTAGCACCTTTTTTTAAACGCGTTGTGTCCAATATTGAATCTCCCACTACAAAAAACATTTTTACGTTCTTAGGCTCAACATTTTTTTGGATGATTAGTATAGCAACAATTATTGCAATATTTTTATCTTTTACCAAAGCAAAAAACTATGAAGGTGCTGGCGCCAGCAAATTTGGTAGCGTTTTTATTTATATCCTTGTAGCTTCAATTGGTATGAAAATGGATTTAACACTTATTTTTAACAATGTAGGCTTAATAGCCATTGGTGTTGTTTGGATGTCTATTCACGCCTTATTACTCATACTTGTTGCTAAACTAATAAAAGCGCCTTACTTTTTCTTAGCGGTTGGAAGTCAAGCAAATGTTGGCGGTGCTGCCTCTGCTCCCATTGTGGCTTCAGCCTTTCATCCATCTTTAGCAACTGTAGGCGTATTATTAGCTGTATTTGGTTATGCCGTTGGAACAATTGCTGCTATCGGTTGTACAATATTAATGGAATTAGCAACTGCTGGTTAGTAATTCATAAATTTTTATATCATATTTGCGCTTGTAACATAAAAAGATATGCAAAAAGCACTAGCATTATTCAGTATTTGTCTTCTGTTGTCTTGCGGGAATACGCCATCAGATACACTCATTGTTAAAGGTAATATTAAAGGCTTAAAAAAAGGAACCGTTTATTTAAATAAGGTTAAGGATACTACTGTAATTATTTTAGACTCAGTAACTGTAAATGGAAATTCTAATTTTACATTACAAAGTACAATAGACAGTCCTGAAATTTTCTATTTAGATCTTAATAAAAATGATAATAAATTACACAGAATCTTATTTTTTGGCGATAAGGGCATTACAACAATTAACACTTCGGTACAACGCTTTGCTTATGATGCCAAAATTGTAGGCTCGAAACAACAGAAGATTCTCGAAGAATACATCAATATGTCTTCAAAGTTTAATAATAAAAATTTAGATTTAATTAAAGAAAATTTTGAGGCTATTAAGGAAAAGGATACAGCTCTTGTTAGCACGACTAAAAAAACGCAACAAAGTCTTATAAAACGTAGGTATTTATATACTGCAAATTTTGCTATAAATAACAGAGATAGTGAGGTTGCTCCATACTTAGTATTAACAGAACTATACAATGCCAATCTAACATTACTAGAATTGGTAAACGATACGCTAACTAGCACAATAAAAGACTCTAATTATGGCAAAGAGTTACAGAGTTTTATAGACAAAATTAAGAAAGAAAACCAGTTGTTAACTACGGCAAGCAAGAAATAAGCTAAAAAGTATCAATTGTTAATAGTATGGGTTCTATTGTAGCTCATAGAAAGATTGTTTTTAAAGCCATTTGTTTGTTAGAGTATATACATTAAAGAAAATGTATGATCTCCTCAACAGCGCGCTGTATAAACTTCCTAGACATTAGCTTAATAACAAGAAAAACCTTAATGACATCTGTAATTAAGGTTAGTATGAGCCGATGGAGGGACTCGAACCCACGACCTGCTGATTACAAATCAGCTGCTCTAGCCAGCTGAGCTACATCGGCGAAACGCGTGCAAATATAATAGTATTGACTACGCTTAAAACCTTTTATTAACTTTTTACAGGTTATTTATTCTTTCTACAAGTTCACGACCTTTAGATTCTAATTGTGCACTAATAGCTTTAAAATGTAATTTCTTATTGTCTATATCTTTAGCGTTTACCTGTGCAATTAAATCATCGAAAACAGCAATAGCGTCGTCAATTACTGCTTCCGTTTTCTTGGTGTCTTTACTTGGGTTAATATATTCCCAATCGTAAACTGCGTCAATAATATCCCCTAATACATAGTTGATGTTTTTTTTTAGTGCTCTCTTGTTTGCCATTTTAAATGTATTTTAGTCGCAAAAATAAAGAATTAATTTGGAATTTAAGATGGGAAACGTGGCGCAGTTTATAGGGACCAATTTCAAAAAATAATATAGAATTATAAGCACTTAGATATAAACTTCTAATAATTGAGCAGATTTAGCACTTATTTGAAATGTTTTTATAGCAGCAGGTAGTAATAAAGTTTCTCCTTTATTTATGGTTACGGTAAAACCATTAGCTTGTATAGCAGCTTCGCCTTCAACACATATATAAATTATAAAAGAATCGAAAGTATTATATTTAGTTATAGTACCTCGTTTAATAGGTAAATAGTTGGTAGTAAAATGAGGGCAAGTAACCAACTGGTTGGCATCATTGTTTTGTTTAGTGTACTCTATTCTAAAATCATTTTTTAAATTGAAATTAATGGCATCTATTGCCATATCGTTGTGCAATTCCCTAGAATTACCATTGTCATCTACTCTATCCCAATCATACACACGATAAGTGATATCGCTGGTTTGTTGTATTTCAGCAAGTAATATGCCTGAACCTATAGCATGTACCCGTCCAGCCTCTATAAAATAAGAATCTCCGGGCTTAGCAGTATCAAAATTTAATATGCTAAGTAATGTCCCATTGTTTAAATGCGTCTTGTACTTTTCTGCAGTCATGTCTTGATTAAAACCTACCACTAGTTTAGCATGAGGATTAGCGTGCATAACATACCACATTTCTGTTTTTCCAAAGGAGTTATGTCGGTTTCTAGCTAATTTATTATTAGGATGTAACTGTATAGATAAATTTTCTTGAGCATCAATAAACTTAATTAGTAAAGGAAACCGATTACCAAAAGCTGAATAGTTTTTTGTACCAATAAGGTCTGAAGTATAATTATTAAGTAGGTTTTGAAGTGTTTGTCCTTTTAAGCTGCCGTTTGCAACCATTGAAATTTTACCCTCAACATTGCTTATTTCCCAACTTTCACCTATACTATCAGCAACCGTTTTTTTATTTAAAACGGACTTTAATTTATTTCCGCCCCATATTTTTTCTTCAAAAATGGGTTGAAACTTAAGAGGATAGTATTTTTCTAGCATGGTATTAACCTGAGTAGCTTACAAAATTTCTTGGTGTTTCAAACAGTGTCACTTCTAAATCCAAATGTTTTTCTAGTTTAGCTTTTATTTTTTGATGAATAACGACAACAATATTTTCTGCGGTAGGATTTAAATTTTTAAATTCTGAGACGTCTAAATTTAAATTTTTATGATCAAAAGCATCTTCAATTTCACTTTTAATAATATCCTTTAGGATTTTAACATCCATAACAAATCCTGTTTCAGGATCTATTTTCCCTGTAACACTGGCTATCAACTCGTAATTATGCCCATGGTAATTAGGGTTATTACACTTGCCAAAAACAGCATTATTTTTCTCGCTACTCCAATCTTTTCTATACAGCCTATGCGCTGCGTTAAAATGTGCGCGTCTACTAACTGTTACTTTCATTGGTATTGCTTATAAAATTATAAAATTTATCGAAAATAATCTTAAACCAAGCCGTATATAGCATTGGTTGTGCTGCTATATCCTTTTTTACGTCCTCTAATGGCATCCACTGCCAAGCTTCAACTTCGTCTGTATTAATTTGTGGGCTACCGTTGTAATAGCCAACCATTATATGGTCGAGTTCATGTTCTGTTAGTCCATTATCAAAAGGTGCCTTATAAATAAAAGATGTTTTTTCAACTAATGGCGTTTCGAAACCCATTTCTTCTTTTAACCGGCGTTTTCCTGCTTCCAGATTACTTTCTCCATGTCTTTGATGACTACAACATGTATTGGTCCATAATCCAGGCGAATGGTATTTACTAAACGCGCGTTGTTGGAGCATTAACTCATTGTTATTATTAAAAATAAAAATTGAAAATGCACGATGCAGAACCGCCTTTTCATGCGCTTCCATTTTTGGCATTAATCCAATCTGTTCGTCATGTTCATTAACTAAAATTACATTTTCTTCAGCCATATAATTTTCTAATAAAAACAAATTTACAAAATAGCAAAAAACAATATGTCTATTTTAAGTTTAAATTAGTAGAATAGACGACATAAAAAAAGGCTGCTTTAAAAAAGCAGCCTTACTATTAATTATAAAAAGATGTAATCCTTATCTTTTTGTTATAATAAATTCACTACGTCTGTTTAAATCGTGCTGTGCTTCGGTACACTTAACACCATTAGAACATTCGTTAACTAATTGACGTTCTCCATAACCTCTACCAGTTAAACGGCTTCTAGATATACCACCTTTTTGAACGATGTAGTCTATTGTAGAAATATTACGTCTTGTAGATAAATCATCATTATAAGCATCAGATGCTCTACTATCTGTATGAGAACGTACATCTATATTAACTGTTGGGTACGTTTTCATGTATAAAATAACTTTTTGAAGCTCCATAGTTGCATCTGGACTTCTAATAAAATCTTTATCAAAGTCAAAGTAGATAATGTTTATTCCTAAAATATCTGTTAAGTCTTTTCCTACTGGATCAGGACCTTGCTCAGGTACTAATGGATCTAAAGATAATACTAAGTCTAAACCTAATTCTAAGCCTAACTCTAAGTTAAGTTTAAGATCTGTTTTAGGGGTAGTAATACGTTTTTCATCAGATGAATACGTTTTTTTCTCTCCACGAACTAAGTATTGCGTGTCACAATCTAACTTGAAATAAAATGCAGCATCTTCACCAACAACAACTTTGTCTAATACTTCTCCTTCAGCATCAAATAATGTTACCGTAGCGTAAGGAATAATTACACCTGTTTTCTTGTTTTTAACAACACCTTTAACTTCTTGCTTACAATCAGTATTAAAAGAATAGATATCATCGTCTCCTTTTCCGCCTGGTCTATTAGAAGAAAAGAATCCCTCTCCAGTTCCAAGGTTTTCATAATATGCAAAATCATCTTCAGAACTATTAATAGGTCTTCCTAAGTTTTCTGCCACCAATGTTTGGTTAGTCTCAAATTTTTGTTCAAAATTTCTAATAACATACACGTCTAATCCACCTAAACCTGGTAAACCATTTGAAGCGTAAAACAAATCGCCTTTTTCATTAATAAAAGGAAATGTTTCTTGTCCCTCGGTGTTTATAGCAGTACCTAAATTTACAGGTTCTCCTAAAGTACCATCTCTGTATAAATCTGCAACGTAAATGTCAGACATTCCTGTTGTACCAGGCATATCTGATGCAAAATATATTTTTGTACCGTAAACATTTACAGAAGGATGAGACACACTGTAAAAATCGCTATTAAAATGGATAGATTCTAGATCAGACCATGAGTTATCGTCTTTTAAAAAGGCTCTAAACAATTTTAATCTGTTCGTCCCTTGTTGATCGTCTTTATAAACATCTTTAAAATAGTTATTTCTAGTAAAGAACATGATACGCTCATTTGGTGTGTAAGACACTGATGATTCGTGGTACTTAGTATTGATAAGATCTTTAAAAGCTTTTACACCAGTATAAGAACTATCGTTTACTTTATCGGCCGTGTACAAGTCTAAAAATGGTTGTTCATTCCAACCATAAATTTTTCCTTTTTTACCATCCGAAATACTGTCCATTTTTGCTCTTGAAGAAGCAAAGATTAATTGACGTCCATATTGTGCAGTTCCAAAGTCTGAATTTTTAGAATTAATATCTAAATTATAGATTGTTATTCTATTTTTTATAGCTTCAATTTTACTTTTGTAGTCTTTAGTCGACGCAAATGCACGTGCTCTAAGGTCAGCTTTATTTAGCTCATAAAATTTATTCATCCACTTATCAGATTCTGAATAATTTTCAATCACTTTTAAAGCTTGAGCATATCTAAAGAAATATTCTTTATCTTCTTGATCTTCATTAAAATCCATGAGCTTGCCGTACCATTTAGCAGCGTCGTCCATGTCATTATTAAAATAGTAAGAGTTCCCTAATTTCTGATATAAATCATCAGACTGGTATCCACTTTCAGCTAGTTCTAATAAAAGTTCGGTTGTTTTAACGTAGGCAAACTTTTCGTACTCCTTGTTTGCTTTTCTTAAAAGAGATTTATTTGCTTTTTTTGTTTTGCTACTTGAAGTGTCATTAGCTTTTAACTCAGCCATTCTTATTTTCTGAGCTTTCCTTTGCGCTTTTACCTCGGCTCTTTTAAGCTTTTCAGCCTGTTTTAAAGCCATTTTATCAACGGTTTTTACTTGCACACCATCTTTTAGCGCTTTAGCAGCCATCTTGTCTTCGGCTTTCTTTAGCTTCGCCGCTTTTTTAAGCGCTTTAGCAGCCATCTTTTCTTCAGCTTTCTTTAACTTCGCTGCTTCTTTAAGCGCTTTAGCAGCAAGTTTTTCTTGAGCTAATGCTTCTGCCTTTTGAAGCTTTAATGCCTTTTTCTGGGCTTTAGCTTCAATTCTTTGCTGTGCTCGGTCTTCTGGAGATTCTTGAGCATAAGAACCTAAAAAAGATAAGCTTAATAATGTAATTAGTATGAGTCTATTTATATTCATGGTCTTTTTTTTAGAAGAATCTAGGAGACAATAATCTTCCTTTCTTATTATTTAATAATTCATATCTTAAAAACAATTCATACGAACCATCGTTAAATTGTGTGTTGCCTAGGTCTGTTGTTTCTCTATCATAAGCTAAACCAATCATTAACTCATCTGATATTTGAAATCCAGCTAAACCACTAAAAGCGGCATCCCATCTGTAGGCTGCCCCTAAAGTTAATTTATCAAAGAATAAAAAGTTACCCGTTATGTCTGCTTGTAACGGTGCCCCTTTAACAGCTTTTATTAAGGCCGCTGGCTTAAACTTAACAGATTCACCAAAGTCAAATACATAACCACCCATTAGGTAGATGTGCATTCTTTCTTTAGCTTCAGATAACGTAGAGCTATCAAAATGTTTAGTTTCTAAGAAATTAGGAATTGAAAGTCCTAAATACCATGTGTCTGCATGGCGAAAAAATAATCCAGCACCAAAATTTGGTGAAAATCTATTATTGATATCTTCTTGCAATAAAACATCGCCATTAGTTTGAGCATTTAATTCTGTAAGCCCTACATCTAATAGATGACCTCCAGCTTTTAACCCAAGCGATAGAAAATTCTCGTCTGAAAGTTGCAGTTTATAAGAAAATGCAAGATCAAAATTAGTTTCATGTGTAGGTCCGATTTGATCGTTTACTATAGACAAACCTAAACCAACTTTTTCAGATTCACCAATTGGCGAATGTAAAGTTAAAGTTTGCGTTCTAGGTGCACCATCTAGTCCAACCCATTGCGATCTATGAAGACCAACAATACTTAACACATCACGCTGTCCTGCATAAGCTGGATTAAAACTCAATGTGTTGTACATATACTGCGTGTACTGTGCTTCTTGCTGTGCATAACTATCAACGCAGAACGTTGAGCTGATGACAATTAATAATAATAGGATTTTATTTTTCATTATAATAGTATGTTTTGATTTTAATATAGAGGTAGACTTTCGTCTACCTCTTTGGCTTTAATGCTTAGAATTATCTTTGGATTTGTAAATAACCTGCTTTAGATTTATTAGCACCTGATGGTGAAACGTAATCTATTACATAGTAATATGTACCTACTGGTAACTCCTCGTTCTGTTTGATTGTTACACGTCCATTAGAAACACCTCTAAAGTAATTTCCATCGGCACCGTAGTTTACAGTATCAAATACTTTGACACCCCATCTGTTAAATATTCTAACACAGTTGTCTGGTGCACAACCAATATTACCAATTACAAAGTGATCATTAACACTATCTCCATTTGGTGTTAACACATTGTATACATCCAAGTTCTCACCACATGTTGGTAAAGTAGTAATAGTAGGATCATCTTCCAATCTATTGTTGTTATCAGAATCATCCGATACTGGTGTACCATTTGGAGTTAAACCACTAGCTACTGCTGTGTTATTTACAACACCTGCATCAATATCTGCTTGAGTTAGAGTATGCGTTGCAGTATAAGTCCATACTTCTCCTATTTCTAAGATACCGTTACCGTTATCTCCATTTGGACCAACAATACTACCTGCATCTGCATTATCATCTGTTAAGACAACATTGCTAATATCTACATTACCTTCGTTATAAACCTCTATAACATAAGATATTGTTTCTCCTACTGTTGCAAAACCATCATTATTTTCATCTTCAAACGCTCCAGTTTTGATAACAAACATGTTAGGTACTTCGATAAATATTGAATCGTTATCGTCGTCCGCAAGACTATCATCACCTGGTGTTGAATCTACATCAAATTGATCTGCAGTCATAATTTGCACATAGTTGTTACAATCTCCTGTACCATTTACAATAACATCTATTGTTAATTCTACAGTTGTTCCTGCAGGAATACCATCTAAACTCGTCCACATACCTGCTACATTATCATAAGAACCAGAAGCTGTATCTGAATCTACATACGTAAAGCATGATGATAACATTTCTTGTACTGAAACTCCTGTAGCTTCATTTGGTCCTTCATTTCTAACAGTAATAATAAATGTTAGAGGATCTCCAGCCGATACAGTGGTATTACCTCCTACTACAGCTTTCGTGATGCTTAAATCTGCAACTTCAGAAACTGGTGTTGGTTCTACACTATCCATATCATCTTCAGATAACACGCCATTTCCATGAGGTGAGTCTGAATCTGGCTCATTAGCCGACATTACTTCTGCAATGTTGTTGTATTCACCTGTTGCAAGAACAGTTACTGTAACTGTTAATGTTTGAGATGTTCCAACTGGCATATCATCTAGACCTATCCATACTCCAGTTCCTGGTGTATAGAATCCTGAACTTACAGAATGATCAACATAAGTATAACCGCTAGGTAATAAATCTAACACTTCTACACCTGTTGCCACTAAAGGACCGTCGTTTGTTACAACAATATCAAATGTAATATCAGTTCCAATCACTGGGAAGAAATCACCATCTGTTATTGTTTTCACTAATGAAATATCATTGTAAGGAGCAATTAATAATACTGTTGGATCATCTGTTGAGTCACCGTTAGTATCACCGTCACCATCTGGAGTTTCTGTTCCTTCTGGATCAGCCACTGGATTACCATTACTATCTGTACCTGTATCAGACGTATCTGTTACATCAATTGGTGTACCTAATGGGCTACCATCTGGATTAGTTGTTGCTGTACCTGTAGCAGTTGCTGTATTTTCTACATAACCTCTTACTACATCTGCTTCTGTTAACGTATATGTACCTACTACTGTACTGTCTGAAGCACCTACTGCAAGGTTAGCAATTGTTCCTAATAAACCTCCTAATAGTGGATCGTTTACTTGAACATTTTCTAATGCTACGTTTCCAGTATTGGTAACAACAAACTCATAGTCCACTGTTTCTCCAATTTCTACAATACCATTTCCATTTAAATCGTTAACGCCTGTTATAGACTTAATGATAGAAATCATTGGGCTTGGTATTTGTGTTACTGTTGGATCATCTGGATCACCATCACCATTAACATCATTATCTGTTGTATCGTTAGGATCATCAGAATCATCTGTTACTGGGTTACCATCTGGATCTGTACCAGCTGCTGTTGCTGTGTTTTCTATACTTCCTGCTATAACATCTGCTGCAGTAATAGTGTAGGTAGCTGTTGCTGTTCCTGATTGTCCAGGGAATAATGATCCTGAAACAACTGGTAAAGCTGTAATACCTAACATAGCATCTGTTACTGTAATGTTACTAACCGTTACATTTCCTGTATTGGTTACTACAAAAGTATAAGTAATAACATCGCCTTCGTTAATAACACCATCAGCGCCTGCATCTACAGTTGAAGTCTTCTCTAATTCGATCTGACCTTCTAATAGATCTAATACTGTTGGATCATTTGTAGGATCTGTATCCGTATCGCCTTCACCATCTGGAGTTTCTGTTCCTTCTGGATCTGTTACTGGATCAGCATCGCTATCAGTTCCTGTATCTGAATCGTCCGTTACTTCAATTGGATCATCTAATGGGCTTCCATCAGGATTAGTTGTTGCTTCACCTGTTGCTGTTGCAGTATTCTCTACAAAACCTGCAGCATAATCTGCAGCTGTAATAGTATACGTTGCTACTATAGTAGCGTCTGTTGCGCCTACTGCTAAAGTTGCTATAGTACCTAGTAAAGGTGTTGCAAACAATGGATCGTTAACATCAATATTTGTTAATACCACGTTTCCTGTATTGGTTACTTCAAATAGATAGTCTATTGTATCACCAGCATCTGTATAACCATTTCCGTTAACATCCGTTACGCCTGTTATAGACTTAATGATAGATAACTCTGGACTTGGTATTTGTGTTACTGTTGGATCATCTGGATCACCATCGCCATTATCATCATTATCTGTAGGATCGTTTGGATCATCAGAATCATCTGTTACTGGGTTACCATCTGGATCTGTACCATCTGCTGTTGCTGTGTTTTCTATACTTCCTGCTGCAACATCTGCTGCAGTAATTGTATAGGTAGCTGTTGCAGTTCCTGTTTCTGTTGGATTTAATGTTCCTGAAACAACTGGTAAAGCTGTAATACCTAACATCATATCTGTTACTGTAATGTTACTAACCGCCACATTACCTGTATTGGTTACTACAAAAGTATAAGTAATAACATCGCCTTCGTTAATAATACCATCAGCGCCTGCATCTACAGTTGAAGTCTTCTCTAATTCGATCTGACCTTCTAATAGATCTAATACTGTTGGATCATTTGTAGGATCTGTATCCGTATCGCCTTCACCATCTGGAGTTTCTGTTCCTTCTGGATCTGTTACTGGATCAGCATCGCTATCAGTTCCTGTATCTGAATCGTCCGTTACTTCAATTGGATCATCTAATGGACTTCCATCAGGATTAGTTGTTGCTTCACCTGTTGCTGTTGCAGTATTCTCTACAAAACCTGCAGCATAATCTGCAGCTGTAATAGTATACGTTGCTACTATAGTGGCATCTGTTGCGCCTACTGCTAGAGTTGCTATAGTACCTAGTAAAGGTGTTGCAAACAATGGATCGTTAACATCAATATTTGTTAATACCACGTTTCCTGTATTGGTTACTTCAAATAGATAGTCTATTGTATCACCAGCATCTGTATAACCATTTCCGTTAACATCCGTTACGCCTGTTATAGACTTAATGATAGATAACTCTGGACTTGGTATTTGTGTTACTGTTGGATCATCTGGATCACCATCGCCATTATCATCATTATCTGTAGGATCGTTTGGATCATCAGAATCATCTGTTACTGGGTTACCATCTGGATCTGTACCATCTGCTGTTGCTGTATTTTCTATACTTCCTGCCGCAACATCTGCTGCAGTAATTGTATAATCGAAAGTATAAGTTCCAACTGCTCCTGGTGCTAATAGTGGCGAAACGATTGGTGCCGCTGTTACGCCTAACATCGCATCAGTAATTGCTATGTTATCCACATCAACATTTCCTGTATTGGTTACAGTAAAGGTATAAGTAATAACATCGCCTTCGTTAATAATACCATCAGCGCCTGCATCTACAGTTGACGTCTTCTCTAATTCGATCTGACCTTCTAATAAATCAAATACTGTTGGATCATTTGTAGGATCATCATCCTCGTCGCCTTCACCATCTGGAGTTTCTGTTCCTTCTGGATCTGTTACTGGATCAGCATCGCTATCAGTTCCTGTATCTGAATCGTCCGTTACTTCAATAGGATCATCTAATGGACTTCCATCAGGATTAGTTGTTGCTTCACCTGTTGCTGTTGCAGTATTCTCTACAAAACCTGCAGCATAATCTGCAGCTGTAATAGTATACGTTGCTACTATAGTAGCGTCTGTTGCGCCTACTGCTA
>Ga0209187_1000182_pt1 | contig 138439 bp, 108 predicted proteins | sample BantaG_FD_187430 | JGI IMG/M metagenome (GOLD analysis project Ga0209187, IMG submission 187430) | Marine algal microbial communities from Bantry Bay, Ireland - BantryBay_4 metaG (SPAdes) (version 2) | ecosystem: Host-associated > Algae > Red algae > Unclassified | place: Bantry Bay, Ireland...
TAAATCCTCTTGGTTGTTTCTTTTCGGTTCGCACTCTAAAGATAACAAAACCAAGAGGATTTTTTACATATACCGCATTATATTTTCAATGGATTCAGTGTTTTATCTGTTTCCGGATGGGCACTAGCTAGAAATTTGGGCTGGTTGCGCCCACGGCAAGTTAGTCATTTTAAGAGTGCCTAATCTATATCTACCTGACCATCAAAATAAGCCGCAAGCCTGGTTATGTGAATTATTTCAATATCGTTTTGATTCGCATATCCAACTGCGGCAGCAGAAACATCACCAAGAGCCACGTATAAATATCCGGTTGCTTCGACAGTTTCACCTGCAGCAACAAGTTCCTTCAAGGGGTCAACTCCGGTATTGCCAACTTTAAACCGTTTACTGCACAACAATAATACGCGATTTCCGCGGGTAAGCAAAAAATCAGCGGCGTTTCCTTTAAACGGTTCCGAGTCGTACCGTGCATCTGTATAGCTTGCAGCGATTTTACTGGCAATTTGTGCGGACTTCATTTTACGCGCTTGGTCATATACTTCCTGCACACGTTTTTGGCTGGGTTGTTTAGATTGTTTGTAGGCAGCCAGGCCTGCAATCACAAAAAACGGTACTGCACTGAAAACACCCAGTACCACGTATTGCCCACCAAATAAAACAAAACTGATAGCTATTAATGCAAAGCCAATAGCTACGCCATACCACCATGCAGAACGCAATAATATGGCGAACAACGAGCCCTCAGACATTTTGAATGCCATATGAGAATACCTTTTCTATTTGTTGATGCTGATCACTGCAATAATATCAATATATAAGCTCATGTAGTCGGTAAAGAGTCAGTCAAAGTTCATTTATTGGTTTTATCGCGCTGCACCACCACGGATAACAAGGCAAGCAAGGCCGAACCAATCATTAGAAAAAAGGAGACTGCGTTTAGCACAGGTGTAGACCCAACCTTAACCATCCGATCGTACATAGTGATGGTCAGCGGCGCTTCTGAGCCAACAAGAAAGAGTGTGGTGTTGAAGTTTTCGAATGAGACAAGAAATGCCACTATGCCAGCGGCAATCATCGCGGGGCGTAAGAACGGCAGGGTGATGGTGCGCAAAACACGAATTCGGGAAGCGCCCAGGTTAAACGCAGCCTCTTCCATTGTGTCATCGAATTTTTTTAATCGTGCGGTAATAATGAGCGACGTTATAGTGGTAATAAACGAGAATTGACCCAGTACCACCAGCAAAATACCCGGGCGCAACAGTTCCAGGTCTATACCCATGCTTCTCTCTACACTGTTAGCCAGATTACTTGCCATTGCCAGAATGGAAATACCGAGAATAACGCCAGGAATAACCAGTGGTAGAACCATCAAGATGTAAAAAAAATTCTTTGCTGGAAAATCGTACCGGACAAACAAAAAAGCATTACACGTGCCCACAAACACAGAGAGAAGACCGACAAAGCTTGCAATAACGAAGGAATAATACAAGCCGCGCAGAAGTCGGCGATCATGAAACATGCCGAGTTTGGGTTCTGTGTCATTAAAAAACCAGTCGAGTGTGAAGCCACGCCATGGCAATACCGGAAATAAGGAATCGTTAAACGCAAATGCGCCTGCGGCTACCAGGGGTGCTGCCAGAAAAATAAAAAACAGCACCATGTAAAAACGGTAGCCTTGACGTACCCATGATTGTTGATTGACGTTAGCCATGAGCTAATTTTTGGCAACAGTGCTGGATAAGGTTTGACCGGATAGCTTTAAGCCCAACCAAACAACTATTGAAGTAAACAACAACAAGATGAAGCCAAACGCTGCACCTGATTCCCAGTTGTAACGAGAAATAAATTGATCGTATATTTGTTCGGTAAACCAGCTTGAATTCTTACCGCCGAGTAAAATCGGTGTTAGGTAGCTTCCCGCACTTAACATAAACACCACAATGCAACCGGCGACAATTCCCGGCATAGTGTAGGGGATGATAATGCGTCTGAGCACGGTGAATCCGTTACCACCCAGATTGTAGCCTGCTTCAATCATTTCGTTGTTCATGCCATCCAGAGTGGACACCAGTGGCACAATCATAAAGAGCACAACGGTATAGACCAAACCCATGATCACCGTTGCATCGTTATACAAAAATTCGATTGGTGTATCGATCAAGCCACTGGCCTGCAATGCACTGGATATGACGCCGGTTTCTCGCAATAACAGTATCCATCCAAATGCCCGTATCAGATCACTGACCCAAAGTGGAATCAGGCACAACAGAAACAACGCACCTTTGGTTCTATTGCCAGCCACCTTAGCGATATAGTAGGCGACAGGGAAGCCAATGAGTAGCGCTAGAAAAGTGACCAGCAAAGACACAAGCCCGGTGCGCAACAACGTATTCCAATAAATAGGCTCTTGCGCAAAACTAATGTAGTTGTCTAAGCCGTACTCATAAACCCGCGGCGCTACCTTCTCTTTCAAAGACAAGACAAGCATACCGATATGCGGAATTATAATCAGCAGTACTATCCAAAGCGCAAACGGCATAAAGAGCAGGATAAGCCACAAGCGTTTCGCATCCTTGTTTAATGATGTTGTCATCAGAAGTGCATTAGCAGAAGCAAAGCGAACGCGCTGGTTCCCAGCTTAATCGCACCGCATCACCGGGTTTTGGGTCATCAACGCTACCGGTCAGCGTGACATCCGCTTCAATCAGCTCTCCGGTACCATCGCGAACCAACACTCGAGAGTTTGCGCCATTGAACAACAGACTATCAATGTGACCGTTGAGCGTATTGACCACATCATGGCCACTGTTGCTAACCTCGGGACCAATGTCGACTTTTATGTGCTCTGGCCGTACAAAAATATTCGCTTGTCGCCCAACTTGGACGTTGTCATCGCCACTGTGCTTGCTTCGTGCCTGGAAACCTGCCGCGCACGACAGAGTGACAGATTCATTGTCGCAATCGGTGACATTACCGGCCCAGCGATTACTGTCACCCACAAAACCTGCAACGAAGGCTGAGGCGGGGTTGTGGTAGAGCGATTGCGGTGTGCCTATTTGTTCGAAGCGGCCGTTGTTCATGACGGCAACGTGATCTGACATCACCAATGCTTCTGATTGATCGTGAGTGATATATACAAAGGTGGTATTAAATTGATGCTGCAATAGTTTGAGCTCAATTTTCATCGCTTCACGAAGCTTTAAATCCAATGCCCCCAGCGGTTCGTCCAGTAAAAGTACGTCGGGGTCCAGGACCATGCATCTGGCTATAGCGATACGCTGCTTCTGTCCACCGGATAACTGATGTATCTCGCGTTTAGCAACATCCGGCAAGGCGACGCGCTCCAGCACATCGGCTATTTTTCTGTCAACCTCAGATTTTGCGGCACCATTGCAACGCAGCCCATAGGCAATGTTGTCGTACACGTTCATCATTGGAAACAAGGCAAGGTGCTGAAACACCATTTTTACATTGCGTTTATTAGGTGGCACGCGCACCACTGATCTGCCTTTTATTTGTATGTCGCCAGCGTCTGGAGCTTCAAACCCGGCAATCATGCGCATTAAGGTTGTTTTACCGCAGCCCGATGGCCCCAGAATAGAGAAGAAGGAACCCGGTGGTATGTTAAAAGTGACATCGTCTACAGCCTGTATGCTACCGAAGCTTTTCGATAGCTGGCTGCAGGCAAGATCATAGATTTGCTCGCTCGTGCTCATGGGATGAATCGTGCAGAAGTGGTGACGCTAATGTAGCAGGAAAACTGGCGAGCAATGCACTCGCCAGTTAGATGCTCGCCAGCCCGTTCAGGCAAGCGCTTATTTATCCGCCAGTGGCAGCTTTAATTTTTTCCAGGGTTTTACCTTCCATGTCTTCAACGCCTGGTGGAATGTTGGCGAAAAATTTAAGGTTTTGCACATCTTCATCTGAAAACGCTGCATTAACAGCCGCTTTTTTGTCATCAGGTAGCAGGTCTTTTGCACCTTTGACTGCGGCCATCGCGCCGGTACTGGCCGACATTAATTTTACGTTCTCCGGTTCTAGTACAAAGTTAATCCATTTGTAGGCGGCATCATCGGCCTTGCCTTTTCTTGGTAAAGCGAAGGTATCGATCCAGGCAAGTGCGCCAGTGCTCGGTGGGATAAAAACAATGTTTTCGTTTTCAGCAAACAATTTGTAGGCTGTTGAATCCCATGTCTCAGAGGCCACAATTTCACCAGATAGCATCATCGCCGACAAGTCATCGCCGCCTTTCCAATACGCTTTTATGTTGTCTTTGCAGCTGATTAATTTGTCGGCTACTTTGTCTAGAATGGCCTGGTATTTATCTAAATCGCTGTAGGCTGCGAACGGGTCTTCACCCATATCAAATGCTGTGCCTAGTAAGATTGTGCGTTTTAAACGCATAGACGTTTTGCCTTTGTATTTGGCATCGCATAAATCACCCCAGCCAGCAAAGTCTGGTGCGACCGACTTATCGGCCATCAATCCTGATGTACCCCATTGATGAGGTACAGCATAGACATCACCTTCGATGGTGGTATTGGCTTTAACACCGTCTAACAGTTTAGCTTCCATGTTTGATGTGTCGATCTTGGAAAGATCGAGTGGCTTGTAGATATCGTATTCAAGCTGGGCTGCGTAAATACGATCGTGACTTGGTTGAGCCAGATCGAATCCAGCACCGCCTGTAGCACGTAACTTGGCTATCATTTCCTCGTTGTTGGAAAACGTAACTTCAACGTTGATGTCCGGGTATTTCTCCTCGAACATTTTTACCAAATTTTCGGGAGCATAAGAGCCCCACGTTAGCAGTCTGAGCGTTTCAGCTGAGGTAATTCCGCTTACGCCAAAGGCAAACACTGCCACAACAGCAGAGTAAATAGGTTTCATTTTATCGAGTCCTTGTTCGTTTTGATTCTTTTGGAGAAGGCCTAACCTGTGCATCCGCAACAGTGGACGAATTCAGCGCGGCGAATAAACGGTCTGCAGATGAGTTAACCATGCAAGAACCACGGTAGCTATCGTCCGAATTGTCAATTGTGGAGATTGCTAAAAAACTGTTATAGTTAGCGAGTTTAGTTATAGTGGTTTTATAGATTCGCTCACCACGCACGCTAGCTCATCTTGCGTCTGTACAGCCTGTAGCAATTGAACTGACAATTTGTGAGGGTTTTATTTTACGTGCTTGTTCATACACTTCCTTCACACGTTTTTGACTGGGTTGTTTCGATTGTTTGCAGGCAGCCATGCCAGCAATCATATAAAACGGCAAGGCACTAAAAATACTCAGTACCGCGTATTGCCCACCAAATAAAACCAAACTGATTGCTACTAAGCAATGCCAATAGCCACGCCATACCAACATGCAGAACGTGTTTAAGTGGCAAACAACGAGCCCTTCGCAAACTTTCCCTGTGCCACAGTTTAGTGACACCATGGGCTGCTATGGCTTATGGAAAAAACCCGCAAGCGTTGACTTGGCATTCCTCCTAGTCTACGCCTGCGGTTCGTGGCAAGGTTAGTTTTTACGCCGAGTCAATTGCTTATAACAAGAGACCAGGATTGCGGCCAGCAACAGCATCAACATTGAGTAATCCTTGTTGCCAGCGCCAAAGGTGCAACCACTGCCAGAAGAAGACGTCGAAGTACCTGTGCCGTTCATGGAAGTCGCTAATTCTTCGTCAGTTAATGCATTAGGATCGTTACGCAGGTTATCGTAATAACCCACGATGGTACCAGTTGCTCCGGCTGCCATACGAGCTTGCGCGCGCAGTGTGCCAGTACGCTTGTACACGTCAGTAGTGATGTTATAAACAATCACCTCACCACCCAACTGGAAAGTAATCGTTTTCGCATCCTGATCAAGGCTCAAGCTTGCGTTGTATATCGTATCAGGTGACACCGCTAACTCAAACGTTGGGCAACGATTATCATCCATACCATCTGCCAGATCGGTTGACGCGCTGAAATCATCCGCGTCTGATCGTATGGCGCAATATTCGCCAACCAAGCCAGAGTCTGCGTTGTTTATTAACATGACGGCGGCAAATACACTGCCCAATTCACCCACATCGAGTTGGGCAGACGTGTCGTTGTACAATAAGCCAGCAATTCGCACTGCAGCGAAACCACCCGCTGTGGTGTCTACTGCAGACTCGCTCGAATAAATCAGGTCAGCTTCTATGTAGTCATTAGGTTGTGCAAATCGCAAAAATGCAACGTTGTCTTCATCACTGCTTGCAACTGTTGCACTCATTCGTAAACGCCCGTCTATAATTTCTTTCGAGCGATTGTCGTCATCCCGAAAGTCATCAAAATCGTCGGTTTTATATCTATCTGCCGTGTCGATAGGTGCAAAATCTACTGACTCACCGTCAAAGCTCAAACTTGATAGTAAAAAGCTGCCACTCTCAGCGCCATCACGAACCCTGAATCGGGCCCACGCGTATTGATTATTAGCCTCATAAAACGGAGTGGGGGTGGTGACAGCAATTCGTTCGTCGTTAAGAATGCCGTAAAGTTCTTGCGTTGCGCGATCGATGCCAACTTCAAGTGTGTAGGGTGTGTTTACATCAAGCTCCGTTATCTGAAATGACTCACATTTGTCACGCGTCGCTTCCAGCGGCTGGCTATTGCCGTCCGTGTCTCTGTCGATGAAGCAGATTTCAGTAAAATCCTCTTCAGGTGATGTGCCCAAAGTCAGGGTGAGTTCGATCTCTACATCGCCTGCACGGCTGTCTTCTCCGAGGCCACCGTCAGCAATGCTGTTGTAGAACCGACCCTGTGATTCGTATCTCAAAGTTCCAACAGTGGGTCGATCACCTATAAACTGCCCGGTGGACTTAACTGATGACGAGGCGCGTCGCGTATTCAATTCGTAAGCAGCGCGCTCTTCTCCAGTGGGGTCAGAATGGATTATGTCAACTCGCAGACCGGTGTCATCGGTAGTGGCTACGGTGTCGGGATTGGCCAGTGCGTTCGTGTATATGTTGAAGTCTCTGTATAAAGTGCTAGACGAAAAATCGTCGGCGAAGCTTTGTGCATTGACGGCTGAAGCACTTAGGCAGAGCCCAACAGTAATAAAAACTGGTGCAATGGCGCGGTGGTAAGAAAGCATCAATTCATTCTCCTTAGCTTTGGTTTTAATTTGTTGTAGGCGGATGCTAGGAGGTAACCGATGCAGTTGCACTAACCTAAACAGGTAGTCGGTCTGCGTTTTGTTAAGTGAATCTATATATAGATTACTATTCTACGAAGTGGGTATGGTGGTTGATTATAAAGAAAAAATGAGCTTATTCGCTGCGTAGTGCCTGCACAGGCTTCATCCTGGCTGCTCTTCGCGCAGGTATAAAACCAGACAATAACCCAACCACAACAGAAACCACTAAGGCAAAAATCACCTGCCTGGGAGAGGGTATCAATGGAAAATTGGTTACATTAGCCAATACCGTGCTCGCGATAGTCCCGATCAGTAAACCTAACAAACCACCCACAGCACTGATTAGTCCTGCTTCCATTAAGAACTGCGTCATGATATCTTTTTCGCGCGCACCAATGGCTTTACGTACACCAATCTCTCGTGTTCTTTCAAGCACCGCTGTGCCCATGACGTTCATGATGCCCATGCCACCCACCAGTAGCGAAATGGATGCACTGACAATACCGATAATGGCAACACCATTAAGAATTTTATTGGTGGTCTCGATATAACTTGCCATGGTTTCAGCTCGGTATGCTATGCCCACAGGGTGGGATGACAACAGGCGATCTTTTACCAATTCACCAATTTCGGCGGCGCGATCAAAGTCTTCTACTTCTATTTGTAAGTTACGAATATCTTCATGGCCGACCATCCGCTGCATGGTGGTGTAGGGCATGATGATGCGATCGTTAGCGTTTTGCCCGCCCGCTGAGCCAATGCTAGCCAGAAAATCGCGACTCTTGTACGCCAGAATGCCCACTACCAGAAATCGTTTGCCATCAATATAAATGCGTTGGCCGATAGGATCTGTACCAGGTTTGATTAACGCGTTAGCCACCTCGGGACCAAGCAGTACTACGGGCTGACGTGTATCGATATCGTTTTGATTTAGCAATCGTCCGGCGGTGATGGTGTCGTTGGCAATGGTCGTATAGTCTCGCCCAACGCCAGCAATGGTTGCATTAACTTCGCGGCTACCTTGTTTACTAACCCAGTCATATCGGCCACGCACATCCGGGGTGATGTTTCGAATACCAATTTCTTTTTTGTCTGCTTGCAAAGACAGGTAATCTTCGTTGGTAATGCCCGAGCCACCTTTTTCTCTTAACTTGACGTCTTGCACATTCCAGTTTCGGTAGACCCAAACCGAATTTAACCCGAAGGTTTCAAGCTCTCGGTAAATTAAATGATTGCCGCCACGACTAATTGTACCCACAGCCATAACAGCGGCAATGCCAATAGTAATGCCTAGTACCGACAGGGCGGAGCGTCGACGATGCACATTTAACGCTTGCAACGCTTGGGCTACATTGCTAAGCAAGCGGTTCATGCAGCGATTCCCTGATCGACAATTTTGCCGTCTCGCATACGAATGACACGGCTGGCATAAGCCGCTATCTCTTCTTCGTGTGTCACCATAACAATGGTCTTGCCATTTTTATGCAATCGTTGAAACAGCTTCATAATGTCTATCCCGGTTTCAGTATCAAGACTACCGGTCGGCTCATCGGCAATTAGCACAGCCGGGTCGTTGACCAGAGCTCGTGCAATAGCAACACGTTGCTGCTGTCCACCGGAGAGCTCGCTCGGTTTGTGGTTAAGCCTGTCACCCAAACCCAGATCGCTTAGTCGCTGTACTGCGTTTGATTGGCGTTTGGCTTTTTTTAACCTTGTGTATAGCATCGGCAGTTCGACATTGGCCTGTGCGCTAAGCTGTGCAATAAGGTTAAAGCTTTGAAACACGAACCCAAGGTTGTACAAACGCAATTCAGCAAGTGTGTCGCTATCGAGTGACGGCACACTGTGATCTTTAAAATGGTATTTGCCGGCATCGAAGTTATCTAACATGCCGATAATGTTGAGTAACGTACTTTTCCCCGAACCCGATGGCCCCATAATAGCCACGAACTCGCCCTCATGAATATTCAGATTAATGTTCTTGAGCACAATCAGCAACGACGTATCGACAGTACCGTATGCTTTGGAAAGTCCGCTAATGGAGATCACGGCTATTGGATCTCGACAGGCATATCGTGTTCAAGAGTGATACTTCTGCTACTGACGACCGTATCGTTTTCTGTTAAACCATCGATGATTTGCGCGTGTGTGTTGTTTTGCAGTCCAACACTTACCGGGGTTAATTTTGCTTTTCCATCAACCGCAAGAAAAACAATATAGTCATCCGGTTCTCTTTCTATCATTGCAGACAATGGCAGGGTCAGCGCTTCATCAGCCTGTTCAAGTATCAGCTCTGCGTCCACTTCCTGACCTAGTAGCAGCGGTGGTGCATCGTCACCGAAAGTAAAACGAATAGCCACAGCTTTGGCATCCCGATCGTTGTATTCAATGGTGGGTGCAATCCAGGCAACCTGAGATTCCCATTTTTTACCAGGTGCAGATTCGGTACTCAGTGTCACTGATTGATTAAGAGACACTAAAGCCCAGTCGCTGGCATCAACCTGTGCTTCTATCAGGTAACCATCTTTGGCTGCGAGTTCAAACAATGGTGTACCGGCTTCAACCCATTGTCCGGCTTCTGTGGCTTCTTGAATGACAACGCCATCAAAGGGCGCGCTAACGGTGGCATTTTGTATTTGCAAACTCGACAGGGTAATGTCTGACTTTGCTATTGCAAGGGCTGCTTGTGCACTGCGCAAAGCATCAAGGCTATCATCAAGTGACTGCCTGGATGTATTGCCTGCTTGGGACAGGTTTTTTAAACGTGTGTAGGTTCTGGATGCGGTGTTAAGTTTTTGTTCGCTGTATTGGAGTTCGGCGTTGGCTTTTTCGAGTAAAGTTTTTGATCTTTTGTTGTCTAGTTCTGCCAAAGGTTGGCCGGCTTTTACCGACATGCCCTCACGCGCTTTAATCTGACCAATCTCGCCGTCGAGCAGGGCGGTGATGGTGACAACCTGAGTGTTCATGACTTCGGCATTTAAGTCGAGAATGGTCGCCAGATTTTGTATGGTGGGTTTTACAGCGCTGACGCGGATGGCAGGCGTTGGTTTAAAAAACTGCCAGCCAATAGCTGCGCATATCAGTAATAAAACAACAATAATGAGCAGCTTTTTCCACACAGTATTTATCCTTGTTCGAAAGTAGAACCACGTATGCAAACAATTCTACTTAAAGTATACGAATATAGTAGCTGAGAGTTGCGCTATAAAGGGTGTTCTGGTTCACGGGCAGCTTGAACATACTCCGCTAATAAGCTGTGTGGGTCACATTGAATACAAAGATTGTATCGCCTTGTAACCTTGCTGGTAGCGTTCAAACTGTTGCGAAAAGTCATCGTGGAGGCTTGTTTGTGGTTCGATAGTTTGTTTGATCGGTGGCGTGGAGCAAACTTGCGTGGGATTAGCAGAATCAGCCGCTATCATCCCTAATCTTGCAGCGCCAAGACCAGCTCCAAAGTCGCCGTCTTGTGTTGTGTGTAACGGTAGGTTCAGTGCTGAGGCTATTAGTTGCAACCAATAGAGTGACTGCGAACCTCCGCCAATGGCATAGGCGCTGTCTAATGAAGTGCCGGCCATGCTCAGGGCTTGCTGGCAATCACGAAAGGCGAAAGCCACACCTTGCAATACGGCGTGTGTTAAAGCGCAAGTATCTGTGTTATGGCTCAGCCCCAAAAACACGCCGCGGGCAGCAGCATCATTATGTGGTGTTCTTTCACCGCCAAGATAAGGAAGGAAAATGATTTCACTTGGCACGACATCGCTAGTGGTTAATGCAGCCGTAAGCTGTTCAGGGGATTGCCCTATTACACCCGATAACCAATTCAAAGAGTCGGTAGCCGCGAGTATCACACCCATTTGATGCCAAGTTTCAGGCAGTGCATGACAAAAAGCATGCACCGCACTTTCAGCGTTGGGTTGAAAGCTGTCATTGGCGGCAAACAACACGCCCGAAGTACCTAAAGATAAAAAGGCATTGCCCGGCGACACGGTACCCATCCCACACGCGGATGCAGCATTGTCGCCAGCCCCGCCAGCAACAACAACCGTATGGGACATGCCAAAGCGGGTGGCCAGGGTTTTTCGTAAGGTGCCTGATACGGCCGTGCCCTCTACCAATGATGGCATGTGCTGTTTAGTTAGATGGGTTGCCTTCAGTAATTCGTCAGACCAACTGCGTTTTCCCACATCGAGCCAGCCAGTACCAGCAGCATCGGACATTTCTGATACGTGTTCGCCGGTTAACCAGAGGCGAGCGTAGTCCTTGGGCAGCAACACTTTGTTGACTTGTTTGAAAAGCTGCGGTTCGTGCTTGGCTACCCACGCTAATTTGGGCGCTGTGAACCCTGGAAATAAAATGTTCCCACAACGTTTCCGTGAGTCGGGCGTATCCAGCTGAGCCGCTTCTGCATGACTACGAGTGTCGTTCCAAAGAATGCACGGGCGTAAAACCTGGTCGGATTTATCCAGTAATGTTGCGCCATGCATGTGTCCGGATAATCCAATACCACGCACGGCAGACATTTGTTTTGGGTGGTCGCTGTGCAATTGCACAAGCGTGGTTTCCAAACCATTAATCCAGCTGGCAGGATCTTGTTCTGACCAACCATCTGCTGGCCGGCTTTGTGTCATGTTAGCGGTGCAGCTGGCTATGATGTTCTGCTGCTCATCCATCAAGACGGTTTTGACGCTTGATGTGCCCAGATCAATACCGAGATACATAGCCATTATTCCTGTGCTGTTGGAGGGTACCAGTAAGATACATGTTCATCGCCACGATTGATAACCGCAAAATGGTTAGCAAATAATCGAAAGGCTGCGCTCCATTCGCCATCGGGCCATTGCACACGCACTGTTGCACGCTCCGCCACGCCAAGTCCGACATGCACGAAACCAAGTTGTCCCGATGCGTGACCACCACCGAGCTTGATGTCTCTGACCTGAGTTTTGTTACCGGTTTTAATGGCCAGCTTAGCGCCCAGGGCCTGTCTGTTAATTTTGTCCTGGCGTAATTCTATTGCCAGCCAGTTACCGCCTTGTCTGGGTCCGTGCTCACTGGCGAAACCGGTATTGCGAAATAGACTAACTGGAGCGCTGCGGTTAACCACCAACAGGTCGAGCAAGCCATCGGCGTTAAAGTCAGCGACGCTGGCCCCTCGACCGCGACGATCGAGCGCGATACCAGCCGTATCGCCATGCTCTACAAAACGACCATCGTGATTACCCAGCAATAAGTTGTCGGGGTCGAATCGTGCAAAGTCGTCCATTCGCTCAACGTTTCCCTTGGCGATAAATAAGTCGAGAAGAGTGTCATTGTTGATGTCAGCAAATTCTGCATGCCAACCTGTGGATGGTTTTAAATCCTCACCGGTATACGGCCTGTGTGCAGTTGCGCCACGTTGGTATGCGATGTCTTCATAAACAGGTCGTTGTTCTTCACTGGCTTGAACCACATCGACCGTTTGAATTTTGGTATCCCCCATAGAAGTTAAAACGTATTCGGGAAACCCGTCGGCGTTTAAATCGCCCTCGGCAATGCCCATTCCCCAGATAACTAAAGATTGCCAACCATCGGCGCGAGTGAAAAGACGTGGGTATTTGCCGTTGCTTATAGTCCAAAGTTGTTCTTCGCCACCGCGATGGTAGTGACGATCATTCGTAATGCGCAACGCATCGACGCCACTTTTGTTCCAGTCGGTAAACAGCATTGATAGAGCGCAATGTCCCGGCGAAAGCGATTGTGGTTCACTGTAGTCAGGCCGGTTATTATCGTTGTGCTTGTCTTTTTCCAGCGGGCGCATGAGTTGATTGTCTTCGCAAGTGCCCCAGGGAGAGCCGGGAGCGGTTCTGTCAACATAATTACCGATAGCCAGAGTCGGATAGGACAATCCAGTTTCAAAGGTCGCAGAAAACGCGGTACTCCAAGCTGAGCCGCCATCAAAGCCGAAGCTTGCGTTTGCCTGAGTGAAGGTACAATCTGGTCCGCCTTTTAACAGTTGGTTTTCGCCGACACGTAAAACAACTAAATCTATCCAGTCATCGTTGTCGATATTGATTGGATAGGCTCCTGTTACACGGGCTATGGTGGTGCTCTTTTGGGTAGACTTTTCGAACGCAAGCGCACCGCCAGCATCACTGTGATTTATAAACAGGGCCGATTCATTAGCACCACCAGCGATAAACACATCCGGTATTCGATCAGCATTGCAATCGAATGTGGCAACACCGCCACCGACAAAGTATTCCCAGGGACCGTCATACTCGATGGTGAGTCCGGCAGCCAATGCTTCCTCAGAATACACAGGCACATCTGCACGGAATGCCATAGGCTCAGTATTGGCAATAGCAGGCACGCTACTAAAAACCATGACCCCGGCTATTAATTTGTAGCCTGGATATTTATCAGAACGACTCACGGATTTATAACCAGCGTTTTTAAAAAAGCGGTGATATCGCTTTTTTCAGTTTCTTCAAGCTTGACGTAGGTGTCTCGTGATTCTCGTGCATCCCCGCCATGTGCGCTAATGATTTCGGCCAACGTTGTTAAGTCACCTCGATGCCCATAGGGTGCGGTTGATCCAATTCCCCAAAGCTCTGCTGTCATAAAAACGTTGCGCTCGACAAAGCGTTGCGAGAGCAGTTCGTTACCCAGATGATCCACCTTGTTGTCGGCGATAACATGGCGCTTCAAATCACCAAACAAGGGAACCAGCCAGCGACCTTGCGCATCTTTTTCTAACTGGGAAGCCCAGCCCAGAAGGGCAAGATCATAAGTTGTGTTGTTGGCAGCACCGTTTTCTCCAGTTCTTAATGTGCCGGCAGCATCCATTGGCCCTGGGTCGGAAAAAACCAATGAATCTAGGGGTAAGGTGCGCTGATGGCATGAGTTGCAGCCAATTTCATCAAACTTTACAGACCCGCGTGCTGCAGCTTCTGTCCATGAGCTGGGTAAATCGGTATTTACGACCGGTGGTTGCAGAGTAGCTTGCCATAGCACCAAGGCGGAAACATCAGCGTCGGTCACCTCGTTAGCAACGGAGTCTTCATCAAAATCATCTGTGCCAGTCCAGCGTGAACCAAAGCGCTCGTTGGCTTGCATACCATGATGATGATTGAGTGCATTAACACTGAATTGCCTTAAAGATGTGATAACACCTTTTTGGCTAAATGGTTTGATAATTAAATCGGTATCGATACCTTCTAGCCTTTTGGTATTAACCACGCCATCGGGGTGTATGTCGAGTTTGCCAAAGTGAACACCTTTAGAGACAAGTTCAATTGTGATTGTCTCACCTGTGCTGCGAGCCAGGGCCAAACCGGTTTGTCGCAGTGTGGCCAGTTCCAAACTCATTTCGCGTGCCAGCAGTTCTACTAATCCTGCACCAAATAAATGGTTTGTGTTGCGCTCGTTCGAGAATTGCGGATCGGTGGTGTCGAAGTCTGCTAATTGAAAGCCTTCAGAGACAAACACGTTGGCCACGAAATCGCCCGCACCGCCAATGATGGGTTGATTGTGGCAGCTGCTGCAAGCGGATGCGTCCATTCCGGCTGTTCGGCTGAACGCTTCACGTGCTGGTCTTTTTCGTTTTGTCGGTATAATTGCCTGAGTTGCCATGGGTCGACCAACGCCGTCTTGCGTCGTGAAGGCGGCATTGAACAATGCTTTACCCTGATCGATCAGTTCGAGGAGAGTGTGTTTATCAAGCGTGCCCTCTAACAAGGCTGCGTTTGTGTGTACAGGTATAGCCGCTTCATCCCATAGGTTGCTGGTTTTGCCAGATTCATTGGCGTGTGCAATACCCAGCAGTGCAATACCAAAAGTGCAGCAAAGTAATACGCTAAATAAAGTGCTGAGCACTGATGGTGAGTTAAGGTGAACCGTTTTCATGCTGGACATTGCTTAGACTGCGTTTGTGCCGTCTTACTTTGTGCGTAATGGGGGTGTTCGGTGGCGCCGGCAAACTCGCGATCAACAATGGATAGTGCGTCAATACGCAAGCCATCTAGCAGTAGTGGGGTGTCCTGCTTATACAGATGTAGCAACTCAGAAAAATCCCCGGGACTTCGCCGCATGGTTTTCACGGCTTTGTCGATCTCCGGTCGCATCAGCTCCACCGCATCGGCGTTGTGTCCTACCAGCGCCACGGGTATAGGGTCGAATAAGGTAAACACGGACACCAGACCCGCACCTATGGCACGTCCTGCCATTGCAAAAGCCTCCACTGCATGAGGCTCTTTGTTATTGGCCGCGGCAATCAATGTTTGAAAAGTATCCTTATTCACTGCCTGGCTGGGAATAGGGCTGTGTTGATCACCTTGTGCACTGCGTAGAATGCCGTAGTCACCAGCATACGCTTCAATACAACCCCGTTTGCCGCACCTGCATAGTGCTCCGTCTTTGATGAACGTAATATGGCCAATTTCCAGTGCTGAAGACTGCGCACCGGAAAACGCCTGGCCGGATAAATACAAGCCCATTCCAATTCCGTGAGAGAGCAAAATTGTTGCAAAGCTTTCACCAAGAATTTGTTTTTCATTGTTGTATAAAGACGCTGCGATTAGTCCGCAATCGTTGTTAACCGAGACAGGTACATTGAATTCATCGTGCAAGGTTTGCGCAATGGGTATCCGCTCCACCGAAATAATAGGTGACCACAATAGCTCTCCTATTATGGAATCAGTGGCACCTTGAAAACCAAAACTAATCGCTGTTAGTTGGTTGTCGGGAAATTTTTTTAGCTCGTTGCGAATGCCTTTGATGATCAGCTCATTGAGTTGCATCTCACTCAGTTTGGTGGTCTCCACCATCATGTTGTTGCTTGAAACAGTAACCCCTGCGTAGTCGATAATAGAAATCGTAAGCTGATCAATAATGAGAGAAACAGTCAGAGAAAGCGCTGCATCAGCACGCAAAGCGATGGTGGTTTGCGGCCGTCCCCGTCTGATTTTTTCGGATGGCGCAGTAGTGGATGTGACAATTCCCTGGTCACTCATCAGACCTAACAGCGTTGATAGCGCAGCTTGGCTCAAGCCGGTGATGCGGCCAACTTCGGCCCTGGATAGCGCACCTTCTTGTCGTAAAGTGCGCAAGATACGGTGTCGATTCTCGGCGCGAAGATCATCACTACGTATGATGTTCGAAGCGGTCATTTTTTTATAGTCTGAAAGTATTAAAAATAACTTGACACATTTTGTAGCTGATGTCACTATTTTTTTCAGTCGTGAAAATATTCGACTTAAACTACTGTGGCTGAACATCAGTTGCGTACATTAAAATTTGGAGTGAGCATGAAAAAAAGTTCTATTGCGTTGTTAGCAGCAAGCGCCGTGTTGTTTTCCGGTAGCGTTTTTGCTGAAGGAAAAACCGTTGGGGTTTCATGGAAAGTATTCCAGGAAGAGCGTTGGAAGCGTGACGAAGCTGTTATCAAAGAAATCGTTGAAGCCAATGGCGACAAATACATTTCGGCTGACGCACAAGGTTCTGCTGGTAAGCAGTTAACCGATGTTGAATCACTAATTTCTCAAGGTGCCGACGTTATTATGATCGTGCCTTTCGACTCAGAAGCGATTCTACCGGCGGTAGAGCAAGCATCAGCTGAAGGCATTCCAATGATTGCCTATGATGTTCAAATCGAGCACCCAGATGCGCTTTACATTACATTCGACAACGTTGGTGTTGGCCGACTAATGGCGCAAACTATGCTGGAAAAAGGCAAGACTGAAGGTAACTTTGCGTTTATTAAAGGTGACCAGGGTGATCCTAATGCCACATTCCTGTTCGAAGGCATTATGGAAGTACTTCAGGAAAACATCGACTCGGGTAAAATCGTCAACGCTTGCGAAACCTTCACCGATGGTTGGAAGCCAGAAAATGCTCAGAAAAACATGGAGCAATGCCTGACATCTCAGGACAACAAAATCGACGCTGTTGTGTCTGAAAACGACGGCATGGCCGGTGGTGTTGTTGCAGCGCTTGAAGCACAAGGTATGGCTGGAAACGTTCCTGTAACGGGTCAGGATGGTGACCTTGCTGCACTTAATCGCGTTGCTCGTGGAACTCAGTTGGTATCAGTATGGAAAGACTCCCGTGCACTTGGAAAAGTGGCTGCCGAAGCCGCTCTGATGCTTGCCGATGGTAAGAGCATTGCTGACATTCCTGGCACAGCCCCATTTGATGGTGGTAAGCGCGGTGTGGAAGTAACGTCAATTTTGCTAGAGCCAAATCCGATTACTACCAGCAACCTAAGTGATGTTATTGATGCTGGTTGGATTTCTAAAGAAAAAGCATGCGAAGGCGCACAAGACGGTGTTGCTGGCTGTTAATCAGCTAATTTAGTTGATAGGCCACGTCACATATCGTGTGATGTGGCCTTTTTTAATAAAATTTGCTTTACAAAAGGTGCGTCTGTCAAGCGAATTTGTAAAACTAACTTGTAAACGTGCTTGCTGGCGTACTCGTTTCGGAAGTCATGTCGGCAGTATTCATCCCCTGTAGTCCGCTTAGCTATGTCTCATTGGAGAGTTAACTGTGTCTGATCCGAACGACAATAATCAAGACAGCGCCCTGGTGCGTTTTCTTCGTGCAACAGAAGTGGACACCCGTTTACTGGGTATGATTGGCGCGTTGATGCTGATATGGGTTGGGTTTCATTTGTACGGTGTTTTCGTAAACGACTATGGGGCATTTTTAACGCCACGAAATTTATGGAATTTGTCGGTTCAAACTTCGTCGATTGCTGTCATGGCGACCGGTATGGTGTTGGTGATAGTGACTCGGCATATCGATTTGTCAGTAGGGTCCTTGTTGGGTTTTACCGCCATGATTATGGGGATAACGCAGGTGTGGGTGCTGCCGCAATTTCTGGGTTTGGGCCATCCGCTTATTTGGGTGATTACCGTTGTTGTTGGCGTCGCGTTTGGTGCTCTGGTAGGTGCGTTTCAGGGGTTTTTGATCGCGTACCTGAGTATTCCAGCTTTTATCGTCACGCTGGGAGGGTTGTTGATTTGGCGTGGTGCATCTTATTTGATTGCCAGAGGTGAGACCATTGCTCCGGTTGATCAGACTTTCTCTCTTATTGGTGGCGGTCCTCATGGAACCATCGGCGCGACTGGTTCGATCATTGTCGGGGCTGTGTTCGCTATTTTAATTGCCTTGTTGCTAATCAATGGGAGGCGACAACGCCTGCGCTTTGGGTTTCCCACCAGGCCTGTTTGGGCTGAGCTGCTAATAGGTGGAGTTGGTGTGGGTATCGTTGCAGCGGCTGTGATGGTGATGAATGCCTATCCGTGGCCGAAGGGCATCGTCAACAAATACGCTGCAGCAAACAACATTGAAATACCTGAAGGTGGGTTATTTATATCGCATGGGTTTGCTATACCTATTCTCATTGCAATTGGTGTGGGTGTGCTCATGACTTTCCTGGCTAACCGCACACGCTTTGGTCGATACGTGTTTGCTATAGGTGGTAACCCGGAAGCTGCAGAGCTTGCAGGTATCAACACAAAAAAAATGACCATGCTTATTTTTGCGCTGATGGGCGCACTGACTGGTGTTGCGGCTGTTATTGCCAGTGCCCGACTTAAGTCTGCGACACTAGCATTAGGTCAATTCGATGAGCTTTATGTTATTGCCGCTGCGGTTATCGGTGGAACATCATTCGCAGGCGGTATAGGCACGATTTACGGTGCTATTTTGGGCGCATTGGTTATGCAGTCACTGCAATCAGGCATGGTACTGATTGGGTTTGATGCGGCGATACAACAAATGGTTGTCGGTGGCGTGTTAGTTGTCGCCGTCTTTCTTGATAATCTTTATCGTCGTAATTCGGCATAAGCGAACAAGGATAATCTCATGGAAAATCATTCTCAGATAGATCCTGCTCGAAGCGCTGAACACGCCGTTCCGCTAATCGAGATGAAGGACATCTCCATTTCATTTGGTGGTATTCATGCAGTAGATAAGGCTTGCTGTGATTTATACCCCGGTGAAGTAGTTGGCTTGCTGGGGCACAACGGAGCGGGTAAGTCCACGTTGATCAAAATTCTCTCTGGCGCTTATACGCGAGACAGTGGCAGCATTTTTGTTGATGGAAAAGAAGCGACAATCACTAATCCAAGGCATGCTAAAGAGTATGGGATTGAAACCATCTATCAAACGCTGGCTTTGGCTGACAATGTGGATGCTGCGGCCAATCTGTACTTGGGTCGTGAGTTGTTAACACGCTGGGGCACGCTCGATGATGCCGCCATGGAGGCGCAAACCCGTAAGGTGATGAATCGGCTAAACCCGAATTTTACGCGTTTTAAAGATCCGGTAAAGCAACTCTCGGGTGGACAGCGCCAGTCAGTTGCCATTGCACGAGCCATTCATTTTAACGCACGTATACTGATAATGGATGAGCCCACCGCAGCGTTAGGGCCGCAGGAAACAGAGCAGGTGGGTCAGCTTATTCATCAACTCAAAGCCGATGGTATTGGAATATTTTTAATCAGCCATGATATCCACGATGTGTTTGATTTAGCGGACCGCGTGGTTGTCATGAAAAACGGTGCGGTGGTCGGTTCTGCACACACCAGTGATGTCAGCAAAGATGAAGTCCTGGGCATGATTATTCTGGGTAAATGCCCACCGGGGGCAACTGCAGGGCCTGGCGCCCTGCAAGAATAAATTGTCAAATCAAAACTAATAGCATAGACACGGATAGGTACGGTAATGGGTACAAAATTTTTTGGCGATATTGAACGCATCAAATTCGAAGGACCAGATTCGATTGACCCCTTAAGCTTTCGATATTACAACCCCGATGAAATGATTCTGGGCAAGCGCATGGAAGATCACTTGCGTTTCGCAGTTTGTTATTGGCACAGTTTTGTTTGGCCAGGCGGTGACCCGTTCGGCGGACAAACATTTCAACGACCTTGGTTTAGCGACACCATGGCTGATGCCAAGCTAAAAGCCGACGTCGCTTTTGAAATGTTCACAGCGCTTGGTGTTCCGTACTTTTGCTTTCACGATGCTGATGTAAGACCTGAAGGTGATTCGTTTGCGCAGAACACTCGTAATCTGGAAGAAATAACCGATTACTTCGCACAAAAAATGACAGACACTGGTATTAAGCTTTTGTGGGGCACGGCCAATTTGTTCTCACACCGACGTTACATGAGTGGTGCTGCTACCAACCCCGACCCAGAAGTGTTTGCGTTTGCTGCGGCAACCGTCAAAACCTGCATGGATGCTACTAAAAAACTAAAAGGCGAAAACTATGTGTTGTGGGGCGGACGCGAAGGCTACGAAACGTTACTGAATACTCATCTGGGCAAAGAGCTTGATCAGTTGGGTCGATTCCTTAATATGGTGGTGGAATACAAACACAAGACAGGCTTTGATGGCACTATTTTAATTGAACCAAAACCACAAGAACCGACCAAACATCAATATGACTACGACGTTGCGACGGTATACGGCTTTCTTAAACGCTATGGATTGGAAAACGAAGTGAAGGTCAACATAGAGCAAGGGCATGCCATACTGGCTGGACATTCGTTTGAGCATGAGCTGGCCACTGCTGATGCTTTAGGCATATTTGGATCCATAGACATGAACCGCAATGACTATCAGTCAGGGTGGGACACTGACCAATTCCCAAATAATGTACCGGAGATGGCCTTGGCGTATTATATGGTGCTAAGAGCAGGTGGGTTTACCAGTGGTGGCACTAATTTCGATGCCAAATTACGTCGCCAGTCGCTTGACCCAAGCGACCTGCTAGCCGCGCACGTTGGTGGTATGGATTGTTGTGCTCGAGGCCTAAAAGCCGCAGCGGCCATGCTCGACGATAAAGCATTGTCAGCCCCGTTGGATGCGCGCTACGCCGGTTGGGAGTCCGATTTGGCAAGTGAAATGATGGGTGGGAAGATGGATTTCGACACTATTGCACAACATGTGCTAGATAATGATATTAATCCTGAGCCACGTTCAGGGCAACAAGAGAAACTTGAGAACATTGTTAATCGTTACGTCTAGTCGATTCATACACGCCTGCAAGGCTTGCTTTGCAGACATTGGTTTTCCAGGGTTTGCTTTGTTCACCTGGCGTGTTCCTTTCATTGAAATGTTATTCAAGAGAACATGCGCAGGCTTGTTTTTATCCTTGTTGTTTAGCCCGGTCAGCGCACAAGAGCTGGCTATTTGTTCGCAAGCACAGCGTCCTAGTTGCCCCTCTGCATTAACCGACGTCGCCGATTCTGAATTTACTTTTTCACGTCTGATATTTGCTGATAATCAAAGGGCGATAAACGATTTGGGTGATCGCATTGGCTACCCACACTGGCAAGCCGATTGTTCTGAAAGTGAGCCGCATTTTATTGCAGCAATGAAGCGACTTACTCGCGTTGATACTAACGAACAAAGCCAATCAATATCGTTGTTAGATGAGCGTATATACGACTACCCGATGTTGTATGTGGTTGAAGCCGGCTTCGCATCCTTTGGTCCGCAAGAGAGTGAAACTTTGCGCGAGTATTTGTTGCGCGGTGGCTTCTTACTGGTCGACGATTTTCACGGCAGTTACCAGTGGGAGCAGTTTGAAGATTGGATATCGGCTGTATTTCCTGACAGAGAAATCGTGGATATCCCGGAGAATCACGATATCTTTAACGTGCATTTTCCCATTGAAGAATTTATTCAGATTCCAGGACTTCGCGCACTGTGCTTGAACCCGGGTGAAACCTGGGAACTACCTATTTCTAAAAGTATGTCTGTGGTCGAAAGTAATTCATCTCGTCAACAGCCGCGCTGGCGCGGCATACTCGACGATGATGGTCGCGTGATGGTGATCGTTAACTGGAACATGGACTTGGGTGATGCCTGGGAGCACGCCGACATGGAAGAATACAGTGCGCTCTATACCGCAACGGCCTACCGACTGGGTGTTAACTACGTCATCTACGGCATGACGCACTAACATCACGCCTTAAGTGATAGTCGGAATACGCAAGCCAACCATGTGCTGCATCACGCGCAGTACCTGCGTGCTATAACCATACTCATTGTCGTACCACACATATAAAACGCAACGCTTGTCATCAGCCAGTGTAGCAACTGAGTCAAATATAGCGGGTTCTGGTGTACCAACCAAATCAGTTGAAACCACTTCGGTTGAGTAAGAGTAATTAATCTGCAAACTCAGTTCAGAATTAAACGCCATTTCGCGCACGTAGGCGTTTATTTCATCGCGATCAGTGGCGGTTTTCAAGTTGAGGTTGCACACCGCCATTGATACGTTCGGTGTCGGCACTCGAATAGCATTGCCGCTCAACTTGCCTTCCAGCTCGGGTAGTGCTTTGGCAACGGCTTTGGCCGCACCTGTGCTGGTCAGTACCATGTTCAATGGTGCGCTGCGACCCCGTCGATCAGCGGTGTGAAAGTTATCAATGAGGTTTTGATCATTGGTGTAGGAATGCACTGTTTCAACATGACCATTTTCGATACCAAACTTATCGTTGATCACTTTTAAAATTGGTGTTATGGCATTAGTGGTGCAGCTAGCCGCACACAAGATGTCGTCTGCATCATCAATCATGTGTTCGTTAACGCCATACACGATATTTTTAATAGCACCACTGGCCGGAGCTGTTAACAATACTTTGCTCGCACCTTTTGGTACCAAGTGCCGACTTAAGGCTTCCTCGTCTTTAAACACACCGGTGTTATCAACGATGAGTGCGTGGTCAATGCCGTAACTGGTGTAGTCAATGTCTTCTGGCTGATTTGCGTAAATTACTTTGATAAAGTTGCCGTTGGCGATGATTGCACTTTGTTCTTCGTCAACATTGATGTGGCCGTTAAAGGGCCCGTGAATTGAATCTCGTCGTAACAGGCTTGCGCGTTTTTTCAAATCTCCGTCGCGCCCACCTCTTACCACGATTGCGCGCAAGCGTAGTGGGTTGCTTGAGGTTGTTCTTTCAATGAGCAGTCGGGCCAGAATACGACCAATTCGGCCGAAGCCATACAAGACGATGTCCCGTGGTTCGTCGAGCAGGGTGCTTTCATCTTTAAGATCAGCCGTTTTTTCTTTCAAGAAAGCGTCGAGTTTGGCATCATCATCTGTGCTGACCAGGCCGGTTCCTCTGGCATGGTAGGCAAGCTGCCCAATATCGATTCGAGAAGAGCCCGGCATAATATCCACCAGCAAGCGCAGCAGTCGAGAGGTTTCGGCTACTGACACCGATTCACCAACCACTTGTAGCGATAACCTGTGTGCCTTGATGATATCGATGGTGGATGCGTTCATCAGCTTCCGACCAAAAACGGTCACGATGACACCACGATCGCGGTAGAGGGTACCCACAGCGGGAATCATTTGCTCTGCCAGGGACTGTTCCTGAATGTAAGCGTCTAGGTAAGAATTTTCGTTGTTCACGGGTCAGCTGGGCCTCTTAGCGGTATTTTCCATGCCCATGACACCTATTCACAAGCAAAAAGAGCATTTTTGGCGAAATTGATGCAGATTATATCGGCAGTTTATCGAATCCCATAAGAGCCGGCAAACCATGACTCGTGAATGCGTGAAGTTAATGCCAAACCATTGTCTTGACGTATAAGCGAGTTTTCCGGCCCTTTGGGCAAGCTAAGGCCTGTGAATATCAAGGCGTTAGGGACAAGTGTTTACACGGGCGGCAGGAAAATTTTGATACCATGAGAGAACGTTCGCAATCCTGCTCGTCCCCGGCCTCGTAATGGAATCACAAGCATCGCACAGAACGCTCCAGCCGGGCGAAATGTTGAACTGGTATCGTATCGAGCGAATACTGGGTCGCGGTGGTTTTGGCGTCATCTATTTGGCAACCGACACCAACCTTGATCATCAGGTCGCCATAAAAGAGTACATACCCAGCGATGTTGCACACCGCGCTGGTGATTCCAAAGTTCATCCGATTACCGAAGACCACAGCGATATTTTTCACTGGGGGATGGACCGCTTTATTAAAGAAGCGCGCAATCTGGTTAAGTTCAAGCACCCCAACATCGTTCGTGTCATGTCAGTTTTCCAGGAAAACAACACGGCATACATGGTCATGGAGTTTGAAGAAGGCGAGGATTTGCGCAGCTTCCTGCGCAAGCCTGACTCCAACAATGAAGCGACGCTAAAACAACTTATCCTGCCTGTGTCCAAAGGCTTGGCTGAAGTTCACCGGCATGGCTTTATCCATCGCGATATTAAACCTGCCAATATTCTGGTCAGAAAAGATGGCAGTCCCGTGTTGCTCGATTTTGGATCGGCTCGTAATGCCAGCAAGTTTACGCAGCAAAGTCTCACAGCGTTAGTGTCTGTTGGGTACGCACCGCTGGAACAATACAACTCCGAATCAGACGAACAGCAAGGGCCATGGACCGACATATATGCACTTGGCGGCACGCTTTATTACGCCATTAGTGGTAACGATCCAATAGAAAGTACACGGCGTGGTGCAGCCTTGTTAAACGGTGGAAAAGACCCACTCATCGCAGCCGAATATTTGGGGGAGGGTAAGTATACGCCGGCATTCTTGCGCGCAATCGATTGGGCGCTTCAATTTGGGATTGCTGACCGCCCACAAACTTTGTCAGATTGGATTCCAGCATTGTTGACTAACAATGCAGATCCCATTACCGGGCTTGACCCTGGTGGCCGAGAGTCGCGTGGTCTGGCAAGTCAGGTACGCACATCTGCTATTCAATCGGGTGTTGATACGCAGACCATGAACGAGCTCAGCGATGCGACTGTGCTCTCGCGTGAGCGCCGCTCCGGGCGAGCTGTGCAAAAGTCTGCGCCGGTAATAGATGACTCGGCAGTTGGCTCTGGCTCTGGGCTTCGCAGCTTAGCCATGTTGGCCTTACTGATGTCTGGAGTTGCTCTGGGGCTTTGGTTCTTGACCAGCCAGCAACAGGCAGATCAGGCCGCGCGGGAAGACCAGGAAAGTCAGGCACTCATAGCTACTCAGACTGAACAAGAAAAACGCTCCCAACTTGAAGCCCAGGAACAACAATCCCAGGCCAATCGTTCCCGCGAGTTGCAAAAAGAACAAGAAATTATTGCCCGACAACAAGCTCAGGAAGAACAGGCGGCGATTGAAGAAGCACAGCGTCTCGAACAGCAACAAGCCAGGGAAAGAGCCGAACAACTGGCTGAGCAAGTACAGCTAAAAGAAGAAAATGAAATAAAGGCCGCTGAGGCTGCACAAGCTGCTGCAGAAGAGCAAGCCAGATTAGCAGCTGAGAAAGAGGCTAAAGATGCCGAATTAGCCGCACAAAAAGAGGCAGAGCGGCTGGCAGAAGAACAAAAAAAACGCGACGCTGAGCGAGCAGCATTGGATGCAAAGCGTTTAGCAGAGGCTCGACAGGAACGGCGCCTGAAACAAGCAATAACGGCTGCGCAGAATTCTTTAGGCGTAGGTGATTTAAATGCGGCACAAACACAACTGGGCATAGCTCAGGGCATTAACGCTGAAGATGCCCGAGTGCAAACCTTCGGCTTTGTTTTGCAAGCCGCGCTTGATGAACACAATTTACCAGTTAGTGACGCCGACTTTGATGAGGTGACTCGCCGTTTTGATGCACTGAGGCGTGCCATTGAAAGTAAAGACACAGAGGCACTTGACAGGTTGGCTATATCTTCTCGCCAAAGCGAATTGTTTAAATCTTTAATGCGAAATTTTGAGCGTCTGGATGTATCCATAGCCGGGATACGGGTGCGCAATGCTGACAAATCTATTACTGGTTCTTTGCGCATAGACGCATTGGTCAGAGCCAATGGTGATCGATCATCGCTTTCGGAGAAAAACGCCACAAGAACCATCACTAGCCGGCGTGTCAATGGTGGGTGGTCAAAAATAGAATGGTGACAGCTCAATGGAGTGAAAGCATTGGCAGCTCAGTTTAATTGTCGCCCCGGGTATTGGCCATTTGTTGTTGTTCGTCTTCACTAACACGCGGTGAACTTTTTAATGAGCGAATGTCACTCTTCATGCGCTCAAACAAGGTGATGCTATCGGTGTGCTCACAAACAACCAAATCACCTGCGTCGCATTCAGCGGGATCATCCAGGCCGCGCTCTTCCGCATAGCGCTGCTTTGCATGGAGCTCTTTCATAACCTCGTTGCCGTACAGGCGCAGGGTTTTTTGCGACATCAGAATATTACAGGCTGCTTCGTCACGCTCCCGCCTTAGATCAGCTAACTCAATACTTGAATTTGATTCAAGCTCAAGGCGCATCAGGGTACTCTCCAAACGATGCCAGTTGCCATCCAGATACAACGAATCGGCTATGGCCAACGGCAGGCCATATTTAAATTTGCGACTGAACATGCCGCAATGGCATCCAGAAGGGGTACAAATGGCGCGATCAGGTACTACCGATGGTGTGTCAAACCAGCTTTTCTCTATGCCAAATGGAATGCTGCGCTCCTGTTCGCGGGGCTTTGTTTGTACCTGTTGGATGACTTCGCAGACGCTGTCTTGAAAGACCACGCTGCCATCGGCTTGTTTACAGGCGCGAATGCCTGCTGAAGCGGTAGTTGCACTCATCAGCCACAAGCTAACAATCAACACAAGTAGCGTTGGTGTAGAATTGGGCTTAGGGGTTTTTGGCCCGAATTGGTCGACGTTCCGTTTCACGTAGGTTTTATCGGCACTAACTCCGGTAGGTGAAGCGATGGCGCAGATGCGGCATTCGCAAGAATCATGAATGTGGATAATGCGTGACATAGAGCACAGTTTTGCCGGTTTGGCTACCGGGTTTCTAAATTTGAGGCTTTGTAACCTTCGCTCAACTTAAATCTGAGTAAAGTGCGTGAGTAAATCTAATGCAACGGAACAGAACGGAACAATAAACTTATGATGATTAAACATTTTTCAGCTCTTGCGCTCGTTATTGCGTTAAGCGCCTGCTCGAGTGATTCGGGCAGTGATCCGGATAGCACAACCGGTGGAACCACTGACGGCAACAACACAACGGGTGGAACCACAGATGGCAATGGGGACGGTGGGTCAAATGCTCAGCCAGTTGTACCCTCGGGTGACGTCGAAGGTGCATGGTTTGGTGATAACAATTTTGGCACCGGAGTGATGATTGTTGATGCCTCTCAAAACATCTATGCATTAACCAGCAGTGGCACTCAGCACGAAGTGGTTTTTGGCCCTGCATCACAGCCATTACAACGCTTCATTCATCGCGACAGCGAAAACGCAGCCTTCAGTGACTCTTTTACGACATTGGGTGATTTGCCTTCCGAGTTTCTCGGTGGAATGGCTGCTGACACTGTTATATATAATTTGACTGCCGAAAATGATGGTCAGCAAATCAGCGATTCCGTAAGCGGTTTCAGCATGACCTTCGCCGATGAGAACGCATTGCCAAATTTTTCATTGGGAGACGCAGCAGGTACTTGGGTTACCACGTCATCCTGCTTGCCAGAAGACTGCAATCTGAGACTGACTTTTAATATTAGCGCTAGTGGTGAAGTAACAGGTTCTACCGTAGTCAACGATGCTGACCCAGAAAGCATAGAGGGCAACGTAACAGCTGCAACTGGCGCGACTCAATACTTAAATATAGAATTCCAATGGTTTGAAAGAAATTATGCCGGAGTTCTGTATCGCGATCGCAATGACATCAACCGTATGATCCTGAACACATTAGGACCAGACGGTGAAGGTACCGGAAACCAGTCTTTTACTGCAAATTTAATTCGGCAGTAAACGTTGACTCAACCGTAAAAGCTGATTAAACAGAAAAATTTGATTCGACAACACAAGCCTTTGGGCTTGTCGATTTAATTTTCTTTAAAGCCGCCTGTATGGGCGGCTTTTGTGTGTGTGGACCTAACTAATGCGCTCGTTGGAGCGTTGCATTTTCAGGTGGATTCAACCACCATACGCCCTTTGCGAACTTGAGAGCAGACGAACAATGGCACGCAAGCGACTGGTGATGGAAATGGGGATGGGCACAGATCTTCACGGACAAGACTACACAAAAGCTGCCATCCGCGGACTTAAAGATGCTTTGTGGCATAACTCACTATCAGTTGCCACAGCGTTGGGCTATGAGCGCAATGAAATGCAAGTCGATATCGAAGTGGGTGTGGCTGAACCAGATAAAATTGACAAGCAGGCGGTAGCGGATGTGCTTCCATATGGCGTGGGCAATGTCATCGTGCGTAGAGGTGGACTGGATGTGCCTAATGACGATCAAACCAACACGATTGTTATCGCGAATGTAGTTGCGGTCGTTTATCTGGATATTCATAGCTCGGAAGAGCAGGGAGCAACGCATTCATGAGCACAGGTACCAACAAAACTGGCACAGGCACCAAAAAAGCTGGCACAGGCACCAAAAAAACTGGCACAGGCACCAAACGTATTATTTTAGAGATGGGTACGGGCAACGATTTGTATGGTGAAGATTATTCCAAAGCCGGTGTGCGAGCGGTACAAGATGCCTTGCATCACAGCTCGTTGATATTGTTTCGTTCCCTGGGTATTGAACGAGACTCGATGCAGGTTGAAGTCACTATAGGTGTGCAACAACCCGACCAGGTGGATAAGTCAGCAATAGCAGCGCAAATTCCCTATGGCGAGGTCGTTGTTAATGTGCGCGAAGGCGGGCTTAATGTGGTCGATGAAGAGAACGGCACCACGTCGGTAATTGCTACCGCCGCAGTTGCCGCTCGCCTGGCGTTACCCGAGGGTAAATTTTTATTGCAAGACTGATGCAACAGCTTCTGCTAACGAGTCCATATCATCTTCAGGTAAACCGGCTATATTAATGCGGCCATCACCAACCATGTAGATGCCATGTTTATCACGCAATGTAGCGATTTGCTCCGTGTTCAATGGCAGTCTGCTGAACATGCCCTTTTGATTGGCAATATAGTCAAATCGTTCTGAATTGGTTCGTTTTCGCATGCTTTCGGCAAACGCAATCCGCAGCCTCATCATGCGATTTCGCATTTGTTCCAGTTCATCCCGCCACATGGCATTGAGTTTTTCGTCAGCCATAACCAAGTGTGTGGTGTTAGCGCCGTGATCGGGTGGCATGGAGTAATTGGAACGAATAACCGTTCCAAGTTTGCCCAGTGCGCGATCGGCATTGGCTGCGTTTTCGGCAACCAGTAGTGCCGCTCCAGTGCGTTCGCGATAGAGTCCCAAATTTTTCGAACAACTTGTTGCAACGGCCATTTCGGGCAGCGCGTCGGCGAACAGTCTTACAGAGGCCGCATCTTCTTCCAGGCCGTCGCCGAATCCCTGATAGGCCATATCAAAGAACGGGAACAAAGATTTCTCTGCACACAACTGCGCTACTTGTTGCCACTGATCGAGGCTCAGGTCTGCACCTGTCGGGTTATGGCAGCAGCCGTGTAATAGCACGATATCTTTATCGTTGGCGTTTTTAAGGGTCTCAATCATGCCCTCGAAATCAACCTCACAACGAGCCGCATCATAGTAAGGATAGGTTTTCATTTCGATACCGGCGGCTCTAAAAATCAGAGCATGATTGGGCCAGGTTGGGTCAGATATCCACAAAACAGCTTCTGGGCGCGTGTCCTTGAGCATATCGGCAATGATGCGTAAAGCGCCGGTACCGCCGGTGGACTGTGCACTGCGGATGCGGCTGGTGTCAGCATCTTGTCCGAATACCTGTTTAAGTATGGCCTCGCTGAAAGGACGGCTGCCAATAGGGCCGACGTAAGCTTTGGTGTCCTGGGTTTCCAACAGCTTTTTTTCAGCCTGCTTTATAGCTTTGAGCACGGGGGTGTTGCCGTGCTTGTCTTTGTAGATTCCAGGGCCCAGATCGACTTTGTCAGTGCGTGGGTCATCGCGAAACTCCTGCATGAGCGCAAGAATGGCATCAGGTTTTGATTCAGGTAAGGCTTCGAACATGGGTGACTCTTTGTCAGCGTATAAAAAAGATGTCGTAAGAGTCTAACCCGTTGGGCCGTGTCTGTGTGCGCACATTGCAGGCGGCGGTGGGATTTAAAATGGCTGGGAACAAGTCCCAGCCCCTTATTAAGGTCAAGCACACATTAATGCGTGCAGTTTCTGCAGGCTTGTAGCAAGCAGAACGCCATTCTTGTGACGATGGCTTGGAATAGATAACGACCTGTTTCAGTTTCGCTGTACAGCGGTTTATTGGTTCTGCCAAATCTTCGCAATATGCTCGAATAAATCTGACAGAGCCGACAAATTCAGACAACGATAAAGTGCACCGTATCTCGTATTTTTTCTACTACCTGACCTGCTTAAACTTCCAAGTTGGAGCTCGAATCCAATAGTCGGTCAACTGCATCGCGTTTATTAGATGCATTGATCGTCGCTTCTAAATCAAAACCTCGGTTTTGCAGCTTCTCTGCGACCCATCTATTGCCGTAACGAAAAGGGATATACAGCAAACCAACGATGGCGAGCAGGGCAAAAGCTGCGGTCCAGATCTTTATACCTAAGCTGGCCGTATCGCCTGCATTTAGCCAGGTACTTGATGATATAAGCACTCCACCAATCGAGATTATCCATAAGCAGGCATAAATCAGAGCGGTGCCGATCATCGCTTTGGATAGTAGCCACGGAAAAGTGAACAGCAGTGCCGGCCATGAGACACCTCGCTTCACCGCCTTGATGTCTCCCTGGCGATTGAAAAGAGCAAAAGAGGGACCATGGCCAGTACCCAGGTCGATGATGGTGTCAGCTTCTTCCTCGTCAAGTATGTCGGTGCCCGCATAGTCGGCCGCAATGCTTGATTCGTTTCGTTGAGGAGTTGTTCTTCTAGTGGCTGGTACGGTGCCTATCGGCACAGCGCTGGTTGGCACGTTCGTGGAAAATTGAGTTTTCTCAGGCTCATCACCGGCAAGGTCATGCTGCAGTTGCTGAGCAGGCTCTTTGTCGATAGTTTGTGCCTCCATCGCATCCTGGGTTGAATCCATCCCATCGGCCTGGCGCTCTGGTTCTGCCGAGAGCTCGGCTGCACGCTCGGTCTCTGGAGGAGCTTTGTTGGCTCGAGCCGTATCAGCCGTCCTTGTCAGCAGCGTTTCGTGAGTATCATCTTTTTCACTGCCGGTGCTGGTTAGCTCCGAGGATGATTGAATTACGGGTTTCCCCGTTAGCCCCGACAACGCAACATCATCTTTTGCATTTTCGTTACTAAGTGCATCGAGCTCTGCCAGCGACTCATCATCAAAGGCGGCCGCATCGTTAGTATCAACAGCGTTGCCAGCAACGCTGGTATGGGGCGCGTCTGCCTGATCGGCGTCGTACTCTAATATGTCATCGATAGGCAGTGGTTCAGATTTACTGGTAACCCCGGTTCGGCTGGAAATCGGTGCGCTATCCTTTTGGCTAGTGTCCGCGATCTCAAAATCTATTAGATCAGCGTTTAGCGTGGCTGAAGTGTCCAGGTTATCCTGGTCGTCATGCTGGCCAACCTTGTCGCCGCTGTCATCACGGGCTTGATCCCTGGAAAATGTGCGCTGCTTTCCATCTTTATTGAGCATCTCCTCAACGCGCAAATTGGTGTACAGAAACCGCGCTTCGTCGTGATCATCGCTGGCAAGCGCACACGCTCGTGCCCAAACATCGGGTTTACGAGCGTCCGAATTTAACTCGTCTGTGGCAATTTTGTAGAGTTCTTCGTCAATCATTTTGGGAGGTGTCGGTTTGGTTCGTTAATTTTAGGTCGACTGGTTCTCGTGGCACAAGGGCTATTGTTGATTATCTTTATGGTTCTAGCGATAGCTGGAATTGTTGCGCGCAGTTAGTGGCACTATAATGACGCAAAATGTTACTCTAGGCGGCCGTAATCGGCTTTAATGGCCACACCTTTTAGCCGAACACAAGGATAGTTTGAGCAGTTTCCAGCTGTGAGAATGGTATCAACTCAGAGGACTTTTAGTGTGAGAAATAGTTTAATTTTAACGTTAACGTTGGTACTGGCCAGTTGCGGAGGCAATACCACGCGTCCTGATCCTATCGGTCAAAATGAGTCTTCGGCAACTGAGTCCGAGGTTAATGAATCGCCTTTAAACAACTCTGAAGTTAGTGAGGCAGAAGTACTAGCCGCTACGGATGGGCAATCTAAGCGTCCATTAAAGGTCAAGCAAAAAGCCAGTAATACTTCTGATGTGACCGGCGATTTTTCAAGGTCGAGATTAATAGCGGCTGATTTTGCTGCAACATTTTCTCAGATACCCGAGACTGACCCCGCTGTCACTGTTCTCCACACTGCCACCCCTACGTCTCGTTTTGGTGAGTTGTTGTTGAGTTCATTGCAAGGCGCTGGGTTTGATATGCGTCTGGGTAATGACTCTTCCAGCATGTGGTTGGCATACACCGCCGAGCAAGATGCGCAACCGACTATTGATAAAAATCCTGTCTACACATTTATAGTGGCAGCGGGTGCTGTGAAATTAAAACGTTCATACGAAGTCGATGAATTCGGCGTGCGGCCTGCTGGCAATATGTTTGTACAAGGTGCCAGCGCCGCAGACTTGGTGTCGAACGACTCTATTTTCGATAACGCCCGACCTAAAGCTGAAAGCGAGACCATCGCTAAAGTCGATACAGGTGAAAGTGAGAGCAATAGTCTGGCAGACGAAAGCCTTGTCAAAAAGCGAATACAACTTGCGGCTGCTCCTGTTCAGGAACCTGCTCAGGCTAAGCCTGGCATGGTGCAGGAGCTAAGCGTGGCGGATGCTGCAAACACAGGTCCAAACATGTATGACACCAGGCAGTCGAAATTTCAAGACGTTTTTGAAAACTATGAAGTGATCGAATCAAGTGTGTTGGTTTTTGCGGACGACTCATTGGTTTTGGGTAATGATAATAAAAATTCTATTGCTACCATTGCTGCTCAATTTAATCCTCAAACCGATGTCATGTCGGTTATCGGTTGTTCACACGGGTCAACCAAAATTGAAAACGGAAATGCGTATTTAGCAAACAATCGCGCCATTAGAGTGAAAAACGAGTTTGTTATGGTGGGTCTCAATCAATCCAAGGTGTATCAAGAAGGCTGCTGGGCCAGTGAGCATTTCGCTGACATGCCCACTCGGGGTGTCTTGGTTCAGCACAGGCGTATACGAGGATAAACAGTCTTTGTCGCTAGTCCAAAGCATGGTGATAAAAGCACAGTGATAAAAGCTCAGCCATAAAAGCTCAGTAGTAAAAGTTCAGTAGTAAAAGCTCGGTAATAAATGGTTAGTGGCAATAAGCTGGATAACAAAAGCTCAGTGACTTTGCAAATTTGTTGGGATGTACTCACCTGTTTTTGTCTGAATAAAGGCCTTTTTGATAGCTGGGTGCCTCAGCGCCACCTGGCTGTCATCAACCAGCAGGTTTTGTTCTGAAACATACGCCTCGTAAACCGTCTGTTCGTTCTCAGCATACAAGTGGTAAAACGGCTGATCTTTTCTTGGACGAATTTCCGAGGGGATTGACTCATACCATTGGTCGGTGTTGTTAAACACTGGGTCGACATCGAAAATGACACCACGGAATGGGTATACCCTATGCCGGACCACTTGCCCTATGCTGTATTTAGCTATTTTTTCCATCTGCTGATGATACCTGCTTGCCCAATCCCTTGCTCAACTTAGGAATATGGTTTGAAATAAGGGTTCGAGCAGGCGCAATTACGCCAAGGCTGGGCAAAACTGCGTCAGACATACAATGTTACAAAAGTTAGCCTACAGTATCGTTGAAGCACCAGCACGGTGCCGGTTGCAATATTTGAATCAAGGAGATAAACATGCGCAATAAATCAATTGGTGTCAGAGTTGGCGGCAAGCAGGTCGCCAAACAGGGCCAAAAGAAAAGTGACTCAAATTGTATGAATACCAAAACGAGTGCAGCGATCGCTGTAATAAGTTCAGTGTTGTTAGTCAGTGCTTGTGGTGGCAATGGTGGCGACAATGCGGATGCAAGTAACCCCAATAACACGGTGGCACCGGTTGAGACTATCGCGCTGGATCACATGAGCGACGACGAATTGCAGCGCTCCGCCGCAGACGGCAGCAAGCAAATGCGATCAGGTATTAGCGATACTCAAAGTTTCGTTACGCGCTCTGATTTTATTGCCAGCATGAGTGATAGCGATGCCGCCAATGGTTTATCGGAGCTGTTAGGTATGACCGGTGAAAATGATGATATGCAAGGTTCAGACTCGCAAAGTCTTGCCACTGCAGACCCATGGATTGATGCCGGCGTGGATGGACTTATTGATTTGACACTGGGTTTGGATGGTAATGCTGATATCGCACGCGATGGTAATTCGCTGTACGTCGATCCTGATGATGCCGCGCTTTGCCGGCACGAATTACTATCAGAAAATGCAACAGCTGAGGAACAACAGTTTTGTGAGTTGATGGTCAGCGATCTGACGGTGCGCATTGACGGTCAAACAGAAGACGCCGGGAACATCCACTACCTTTATCAAGATCAGGCATTGTTCAAACTTTCGTATGCGCCTGGGGAAGCTTCATACAAAGTACATCTTGATGGCTTATATCTGGTTATACAAAAAGCAAACTCTATTGACCCAATGGCTTTTGACGACATTCCAGAAGTGTTCTCTGGTGTGGTTGAGTTGGGCATGAAAATCAACAGTGATGAATCGGGCTCCATGGCTTTTTCTATCAGTTCGCCGATTGCTGTGGTTGACGTCGAAACAGGCCTTGATTTGAACATTGAAGCCTCTGATTTACTGCGGTTCGAACACGATGACACATTGGGTACGGCGTCTATAGAAGTGGATGCCGGTGCATCTACACTCTCATTTTTCGATGGTAATCAATTTGACTTTGTTAGTGCAGGTGCGACTATGCGTATTGATTTACTCGACAATGGTGATCACTTGAGTGTCAGCAGGCTGGGATTGCGAAATGGACCAGTCACCATTAGCATAGATTCTGTCGAGATGATACGCATGACCCTGAACACATTTGGTTTTGATATCGACTCTGCAGGCGCTATTAAATTAACGGGTGCGCTTGATTTCAACGTCATGCTCGCTTTGATGGAGAGTGTGTTTGATGACGGCCAGAGTGGCGCTCTGGCAGACGTGCTCAATGTGAATCTTTCGGTCGGTGCACCCAATGGAGCCAAGTTTACGCAGCAAGATCAAGGTGCAGTAAAACTCGAAGACGCTGGGCCTTTTAATGTTGACCTATCCGTTAGTTCTAATGATTTTAATGATCAGCAGAATTTTACGGTCAATGCGGGTGAATGCTTTGCCCCAGGTAATGATGGCAATGCCTTGTTTTCCCAAGTAGTTTGTCAGTAAATCGGGCAATATGGCAGGCAACGTATAAACGGCGACGCGGAGAATTAATCTAATTTTGCGCGTCTACATTTTGTTGTGTTGGGAGTCTCTGGTAATCTGTGCGTACAAAAGTTACGCTTAACTGGAGCTTCCTATAATGAAAATTGTACCTACCTGCTGGCGCTTGGCGGCAGTGGCTGCGGCCTTTAGCACCTCTTCTGTCATGGCTGAAACCAGCATGACTATCTTACACACCAACGATTTCCACTCACGGGTCGAACCTGTCAGCAAATACGACAGTGGCTGCTCGGCAGAAGACAACACTGAAGGTAAGTGTTTTGGTGGTTATGCACGTATGGTTACGGCTGTTGCGGAAGCACGTAAGCGTAATCCTGATGCGTTGCTGGTAGACGGCGGCGACCAATTTCAGGGTTCACTGTTCTACACCTATTACAAAGGTGCTGTTGCTGCTGAAATCATGAACAATTTGCAGTACGACGGCATGACCGTGGGTAATCATGAGTTTGATGACGGGCCGGAGGTGTTGCGTGGATTCATGGATGAGGTCTCTTTTCCTGTTTTGATGTCCAATGCTGATGTTAGTAAAGAGCCCAAACTTGCCAATAAATTAATGAAATCCACGGTCATTGAAAAAGCTGGCCAGCAAGTTGGCTTGATAGGCTTAACACCACAAAATACCAGCGAGCTGGCAAGCCCGGGTAAAAACATAACTTTCTCCGATCCAGTTGAAGCCGTGCGAGCAGAGGTGGCGGCTCTAACGGACGCCGGTGTCAATATTATTGTGGTGCTGTCTCACTCTGGTTACAACACAGATCTGCGCGTGGCTAAAGAGGTCGATGGAGTTGATGTCATTGTTGGTGGGCATTCGAATACTTTATTGTCAAACACAAACGAGCGTGCCAAGGGACCATACCCAACAATGGTCGGCGATACCGCTGTGGTACAAGCATATGCTTATGGCAAGTACCTGGGTGAACTCAGCGTCGAATTCGATGGTGATGGAAAATTGGTGAAAGCCACTGGCGAACCCATCCTGATTGATGGCAGTGTTGAAGAAAATGCAGACATCGTTAGTCGTATCTCTGAACTGGCTAAACCACTGGATGAAATTCGTAACAAAGTTGTTGCGTCTTCAGCCGATTTAATAGAAGGAAATCGCGACGTATGCCGTGTAGAAGAGTGTTCTATGGGTAATCTTGTGGCCGATGCCATGCTTGCGCGAGTGGCTGATCAAGGCGTGTCAGTTGCCCTGGCAAACTCGGGTGGTTTACGCGCATCCATTGACGCCGGGGAAGTAACCATGGGTGAAGTGCTAACCGTGTTGCCATTTCAAAATACGCTATCGACCTTCGAGATTTCCGGTGCCGGGATAATGGCTGCGCTGGAAAATGGTGTCAGTCAAGTAGAGGAGGGCGCGGGTCGCTTTCCTCAGGTTGCGGGCATGAAATATACCTGGGACCCTAACAAGTCTCCTGAAGAAGGTCGCATTGTTGAAGCCATGATTATGCAAGATGGTAATTGGACGGCGATTGATGAAGGTGCAATGTATGGGGTTGTGACTAATAACTATGTTCGCACCGGCGGTGATGGCTTCAAGATGTTTGATACCGATGGCAAGAACGCCTATGACTATGGCCCTAGCCTGGAAGATGTCGTAGCAGAATATTTGGCCGAAAACGCACCATACAAGCCGTATATTGATGGAAGAATCAGCGCCGTTCCAGCTAAATAGTATTTCGGATAAGCGCTATTTATTGGCTTTGCGATTATGTTTAAGCGCTGTTTATTGTTTATGCGCTTATGCTTAAGCGCTATTCATCGTTTGTGCTTATGTTTAAGCGCAATGAAAGTATGAGCGCAGGCGAAGGTGTTGCTTGCGCTCATTAACATCAAAAAATCTGCTATGCATCTCGCCCGCCTACTTGCCATTATCGTGCTGCTTTGTTGCAACGTAGTACGAGCAACTGAAGTCACAAACAAACTACCAAAAATCGCTTCTATCAACATGTGTGCTGATCAGTTGGTGCTGTTGTTGGCCGAGCCCGAGCAAATTTTGTCCTTATCGTATTTATCACATGACGCCGCTGGTTCGTATTTGTATCGCAAAGCTCGTGAGTACCCTGCAAATCGCGGCGAGAGTGAGCAAATGCTCTCGCTTCAACCCGATGTTGTTATTGCAGGTCAATACAGCGCGAAACACACGGTAAAGCTTTTGTCCGAACAAGGCGTACGCATTGAAACACTACCGATTGCCAATTCGCTTGACGATCTGTACGCCAACATTGTTAAGGTGGCCAAGTGGGTTGGCCAGGAACCTAAAGGCCAGCAGATAATAAAAGGTTTAAAAGAGAGAGTGGTTGCCCAGCAAATAGCGCTGAGTTACGACGTCGACACTAATCCAACGGCCGCCTATTATGGTGCAAACGGATATACCGTCGGTCCGAAAACGCTGCGCGGACAAGCACTGGAACTCAGCGGGTGGACCAATGCTGCTGCACAACAGGGCATTGAATTTTTTGGCGCTCTGTCGCTGGAATCTATGGTTAAAGTTGCGCCGCAAGCCATTATTGATTCGCCCTATAGCGAGGGATATTCGCGTGCTCATCAGTTATTAAAGCACCCGGCGTTAAAAGCCAGTGGCTTAGACCCGATGGTCATCAACATACCCAGCCGCCAAACGATTTGCGCTGGCCCCTGGACTGTCGACATGATTGAACTGCTTTTTGAGAAACGCTCAGAGTACCTTGCTCACCCCGCGTCAGCCAACGACCCATCCGTGATGCCCAGGTGATTCCCAACTGATGCCCAACTGATGTTTTGGTGATGCCCAGGTAATGCTCAGGTAATGCTCAGGTGATACCCAGGTGATGCTCAGGTAATGCTCAGGTAATGCTCAGGTAATGCTCAGGTAATGCTCAAGCGATACCTAGGTGATGCTCAGTGGTACCAGGCTGGTATGTGGGCGTTTCAGCGTGTTCAGCCTACTTCTGGTGCAAAGTGATTGTTTATTAGTAACTTACAATAACTTGTCAACTGAGCGTTTATGTGCGATAAATCAGGTGTCCTTCCACAAAACGAGGTCACCATGAAAAAAGTTTCACTCGCCGTAATATGTATCTCTGCACTGTCTCTAAGCGGTTTTGCTGGCGCGACTTGTCTCTACGGCCACGATGCCAAGATAGCCGGTGCTGAGGATGCTCTGGATAATTCGGGCATGGAAGGCGAAACAGATCCACGGCTGCTCGCATTGTTGAAGAAGCAGGAAGAAGAGGATGCCAGGACCATACCGATAGGTGCCTACAACTGGTTATAACTGGCTGACTTCGCTGTTGTTGCAAACCCAATAAAAATCTCACTCATTGCCATCCAAAAATTGATCATTTGGATTGGCGATGGGTTGAGGTATCAGCGTGGAATTGTGGTAGTGCATATAAATAGCGAGCACATCATCAAGGCAATGAGTTTTTTTTGTCGTGCACCAGGTGCGGCGTGTTAGCCGTTTCACATTGTCCCTCATCATGGCAAGGGTGTGATTAATATTAAACAATGGGTCAAAGCCGGTTCGTTTCAGTTCTCCTTGGCCCGTTAATGATCCCCTGACTGATCGATATTGAGTGTGAATCATCCCCGGACACTCCTTTTTAATTTCAGCTGCATAGCGAGGATGCTCATCCGTTGCGATCGCTGTTGCGGGTGATAAATAGTGTTTAACTTGTTTCAACACGCGCTTGCGCATTGACCCGCTACGGTCGCGCCGTTTTCCGTACTTCTCAACCGAGCGCTTGGCAATCTTACCCGACGCGGGTATTTGCGCAATGCCGAAGCCAATGATGCACCGAGTTTGGGTGCAAGACATCACCGCGACTGACAATGGTTTAAGTCTTGAGTGTTCGAATGTGATCAGCTCATCCCACTGAACTGAGTTAAATGGTGCATTTTTCTCAAGCCACTGAGCCGATTTCTTCCGAGCCTCTTGAGCTAAAAATATGAGTTTTCTGGCCACCGTTTTTCTGTCACACCCGTGTTTTATTGCAATGCGTCGCTGGGAGGTACCACTGGCGATGTCCATTTCGATAACGCGATTGAGTCGCCTGCGTTTTTGCCGGTAGGTTGGAACATGAGTCGCGCTGGAGTGGCACTTTGCGCACATTTTACAGCGATAACGTTGAATGGATTGGGCGTCATCGAAACGATGAAAGCGACCATACTTAACAGAACCGCTGGCTCCGCAGCTGGGACATAAAGGATTCATCCGTGAACCTATCTAGTTTGTGAGTTGTGGTAAAACTACACCTCATAATTCATAACAACACTCAAGTCAGCCAGTTAGATTGGGGTGTGAGTCAGTACACATTCCTCAAGCTATTTCTAGAAGCAGGCCGCATACAAGCGTGTGTCCCACTTGGCTTGCCTGCATCTAAGCCGCTACCCATTGATATCTGCATAAAATCAATAATAAGCGGTGCGTTCGAATGTATGAAAAATCAGTGGTATTGGCCTACAGCATAAATCGCGCTGGTAGATGCTCGTTGTTTTGGATTGCATTGCTTGGCTTCGCCGTATTGAGTCTGGCCCCTGTTAAGCAAAGCATAGCCGACATCGACTCCCTATCGGCAAATTATGCTCAGTACAGCGCTGAAGATTTATTCATTAATTCTGGCTTGAAGACCTTATTGCAGCAAATTCCTACCAGCACAGCCACATCGTTTGAAGATGCATTGAGCACTGGCGAATTACCCGATGCGTTCAATAGCATTGATCCAAAGCACATTCGTGCTGCGATAAGAAATGCGTTCAAGTTTGAAACGTTTAATCGCTACTTAGTGAAAGAACTGAAAAACGAAATGTCGCAGATCTCACGGCAGCGAATGCTGGACTGGTATGAAACGAGTATTGGAGAACGTGTTAAGCAGGCAGAGCTTGATAACAGTTTGCTTTTTGCGGCGGAACGTTTTGAACAGTACCGTATTTATCTGGCACGTTACCCGGCAAGCTTCGAGCGCTTAAAAATTATAGATAAGCTTGACAATACCATGCGCTCAACCGAATCAGCAGTAGACATGATGACTAACATGCAAGTGGCTTTTAATTTGAGTTTGTCTCGCTTTATGCCCAAAGATATGCAGTTGAGTCGGCAGGACATTGTAGCCATGGTCAATGAACATCAGGATCAACTGCTGAGCGAATACAGGGTGCAAACTAGGGAAGTTTTGCTATTCACCTATCAGGACTTGAACATTGACGAGCTGGAAACATTAAATAAAATGTTGGCCACGGAAGCTGGCAGAGAATTTGTTGAAGCCATAAACAATGGCATAAAAAAAGGCATGTTTGCCGCGAGTCTTGATTTGGGTGATGGCTTGGGTGCTTTAATCAATGACCCGTATTCGAACCCGGGTATCTAGAACAACTTTCTGCTTATCAGGATTTCTCTCGTGGCGGCAGTCCGGTGTGCTGCGAAAGAATGGTGCCTTTCCCTGGTTTTTTTCCAACAGGTGTGCTGTTCTTACGGCGCGCGCTGCTATAGCTGCCATCAGTCTTGGGTTGGTACGACGGTATTAGCTGCTTTTTACCATTACCAATCAAGTCCGCTCGACCCATCTTCTTTAAAGCCTCACGTAATATTGGCCAATTGTTAGGATCGTGATAACGCAAAAACGCTTTATGCAGTGAACGCTGTGCGGCTGTCTTGGCTACAGTAACACCTTCACTGTCCTGACGTATTCGCTTCAGGGGATTCTTTCCTGTGTAATACATGGTTGTAGCGCTTGCCATGGGAGACGGGTAAAAATTTTGTACCTGGTCGGCGCGGAAGCCATTGCGCTTTAACCACAAGGCCAGATTCATCATGTCGATGTCAGTGGTACCCGGGTGTGCGGCGATGAAGTAGGGGATAAGGTATTGCTCTTTGCCCGCCTTCTTGGTGAACTTTTCAAACAATGCTTTAAATTCATCGTAAGCACCGATGCCCGGCTTCATCATTTTGTCCAGCGGAGCGCGCTCGGTGTGCTCCGGTGCAATTTTTAAATAGCCACCAACATGGTGGGTCACCAATTCTTCAACGTATTCGGGTGATTGGACGGCAAGGTCGTATCGTAAGCCTGAAGCAATCAACACTTTTTTAACGCCGGGTAACTCACGTGCTCTTTTGTATAGTTTTATAAGCGACGAATGATCGGTATTTAAATTACTGCAGATACCAGGGTACACACACGATGGTAATCGACAGTTGGATTCTATCTCTTTTGATTTGCAAGCGAGGCGATACATGTTGGCGGTGGGGCCGCCCAGGTCTGATATCACACCGGTAAAACCGGGTACGGTATCGCGCATGGATTCGATTTCTTTAATGATCGAGTCTTCCGATCTATTTTGAATCACGCGCCCTTCATGCTCTGTTATCGAACAAAAAGTACAACCCCCAAAGCAGCCACGCATAATGTTGACTGAGAATCGAATCATGTCGTAAGCAGGAATTTTTGCTTTGCCGTAGGCCGGGTGAGGAACACGCGCGAAAGGCTGGTCGAATACGTAATCCATCTCTTCAGTGGTTAACGGAACCGGTGGTGGGTTAATCCATAGTTTTTGACCACCTTGGTTTTGCACCAGAGCTCGTGCATTGCCTGGATTAGTTTCCAAGTGCAGTACACGGTTGGCATGTGCGTACAGCACCTTGTTGTTACTGACCACATCGAACGAAGGCAGACGCAGCACGGTTTTGTCGCGTTCGCCTTTACGCAATGCCTGGCGTTCAGCTTTGGACATAAATTGCAACGGGGCAGCGATGCTTGTATTTAAAGCCGGTGCCTTGGGTGCCAGCTCGTCGGGTGCTGTACTAACCTTGGTTTGATCATTTAATGCCTGGTCGTTCAACTTGTTGTTTGCCTTACCGTTCGACTGGTTGTTCGTCTTGCCGTTCGACTGGTTGTTCGTTTGGCAGGCCGCCGTGTCATCTTCAGGCAATAGCTCGTAAGGGTTGCTGTACTTTTCAATTCGGCCTGGCTTATCAACGTTGCTTGAATCAATAACGGTCCAGTCGCTGGGAATGTCGTTGATCATATATGCCGTACCGCGAATTTTGGTCAGCGTCTCGATCGGCCGACCAGCAGCTAAACCGTGGGCGATGTCAACGATAGCGCGTTCACCGTTACCATAAACCAACATGTCGGCTTTGGCATCAGCAAGGATGGAACGACGAACTTTGTCTTGCCAATAGTCGTAATGGGCTATGCGGCGCAGGGAGGCTTCAATGCCTCCAACAATAATCGGAGTGTCGCCAAAGGCTTCTCTGCAACGTTGGGCATAGACAATTGAGCTTCTGTCGGGGCGTTTGCCACCTTCGTTGCCGGGTGAGTACGCATCGTCCGAGCGCACTTTTCGATCAGCGGTGTAGCGGTTTATCATGGAGTCCATGTTGCCGGCTGTGACCCCAAAAAACAGGTTGGGCTGCCCTAAAGCGCAGAAAGCATCTTTGTTATGCCAATCTGGCTGCGAGATGATGCCTACGCGGAAGCCGTGAGATTCAAGCAGTCGACCCACAATAGCCATACCAAAGCTCGGACTGTCGACATACGCGTCCCCGGTCACAATGATAATATCGCAGCTGTCCCAGCCGAGATCGTCCATTTCGGCGCGATTCATGGGTAAAAAAGGCGCACGACCGTAGCACTCCGCCCAGTAGGGTGGGTAGTCGTACAGCGCGCGAGCAGATGTTGGGGCGAATTCAGGCATTTAAACTAGTCTTCATAGAGCATCGTATAGTACCTGTATCCGCTTGTTTTCGCTTGCGAAAGTCACCAGAAAGTTTCGGAAATTTTGATGAAGTTACTGTTAAAAGTCCTTATTCCAGTGCTGGTTCTCGTGGGCAGCGTTTTTGCCGCAAAAACCATTCTTGAAAATCGGCCAGAGGCTCGCAAACGTCCGCAATTTGCAAAGGTGTTAGCGGTTGAAGCCACGACACTAAGTCCCAGTAATTATCCGGTTGTTATTCGCTCTCAAGGCACGGTGCAACCGACTCAATCCTCGACGCTGGTTGCCGAAGTTACCGGCACTATCAATGAACTGTCCGACACTTTCGTCGTTGGTGGGCGTTTTGCAAAAGGCGATATTCTGGTTCAGATTGATGAGCGAGATTACTCCATTGCTTTAACTCAAGCTCAAGCAAATTTAGCGCAATCCAAAGCTGTTTTGCAGGAGGAAACAGCTCGTGGTCAATTAGCAAAATCGGAATGGGAGAGCTTGCGACGTGGTCAGGAAGCATCAGCATTCACTTTGCGTTTACCTCAACTTGCTGCTGCTCGAGCCAATCGAGATGCAGCTCAAGCTCAGGTCGACAGAGCAGAACTTGATCTGGAACGTACTCGGTTCGTCGCACCCTTTGACGGGCATGTGCTGGATTCAGCTGTTGATCAGGGTCAATTTGTTTCTCGTGGCGCTCGACTCGGCCAGATATACGCAACCCAGAGCGTAGACGTGCGATTGCCATTATCGAATCGCCAAATGACTTTTCTATCGATACCCAATTCTGCGGATATTCCAACCAGCCAACTGCCCAATATTGAACTTAGTGCAGTGGTCGGTGGTGTTGATCAAAACTGGACAGGCAAGGTGGTACGCGCAGAGGGTGTAGACGCTGCCACTCAGCAGCTGAATATCATTGCTCGAATAGAGCAACCTTTTGCTGCCGGTAAGTCACCACTGCGTATTGGTCAATACGTTGAGGCGCGAATAGCGGGTACCGTGCTTAAAGATGTGTTTGTAGTGCCACGCGCAAGTGTACGAGAAGACCGCGAAGTATTGATTGTGAACGAAGACAGCCAATTGGAAAGGCGCGACGTTGTTGTTGCGTGGACGGACGAACTTACTGCCGCTATCAGTGATGGCCTTGTTGCAGGAGATGTTCTGGTTACCACACCACTGAGCACGGTGACTAACTGTACACCAGTGCGAGCCACCGTTGATGGGAAAGCGCCGGCAAGAGCAGAAGGGCGCGGTGAGGGTAAAAAGCAAGGCTTTAAAGGCAATGGCGGAGCCGGTCAAGCGCAAGCCCGAGACGGTAAAGCAAGAGACGGTAAAGCAAGAGACGGTAATGCACCAGACGGTAAAGTACCAGATGGTAAAGCCCGAGATACTCAGGCAGGAAATGATCAATCACGTGAAGGTCAATCACGTGAAGGTAAAGCACGTGAGGGTAAAGCACGTGAGGGTAAAGCACGTGAGGGTAAAGCACGTGAGGGTAAAGCACGTGAGGGTCAAGCTGACAAGGAGGCGAGACAAGGCGCTGGTAAGAATGCTGCGGCTGGTACCATTAGTAGAACAGACAACACTGCATCAAATTAAGACGTTTGAATGAACGCAAAAACAAAGTCTGCAGCATCCAACCTTGAGGTGAACATATGCATGGTTTAATCAGTTGGTTTGCACGAAACTCTGTTGCCGCTAATCTATTAATGGTGTTCATTATCGTATGGGGCCTGGTGTCCTTGTCGAGTCGAATACCATTGGAAGTGTTTCCCAGTTTTGAATTGGACAGAGTCTCCATTCGGGCACCGTTTCGCGGGGCTTCTCCATCGGAAGTAGAAGAAGCTGTCACCATTAAAATTGAAGAGGCCATTCAGGAAATACAAGGAATAAAACGGGTTACCTCGGTTGCCAGTGAAGGCTTGGGCAGAATCAATATAGAAATGCAGAAAACGGCCGATCCGGATAAGTTGCTCGGCGATGTAAAACAGGCCGTAGATCAAATAAGCGACTTTCCTGACGATGTTGAAGCTCCTTCTGTTTATGTTCCATCGCGTTCGCGTGAAGTCATCAGTGTCATTGTTGCCGGCGATCTTCCTGAAAAAGAGCTTCGCCGGCTGGCCTCGCGTGTTCGCGATGATTTAGAAGCCTTACCCGAAGTATCCTCCGTGGCCGTGTCTGGCGCGCGAGAATTTGAACTGGCTATCGAAGTATCGGCTGCGGCATTAAGTCAATACGATATTACCTTGAGTCAAGTAGCACAGGCTATTAACAACAGTTCGCTTGATTTGGCCGCAGGGTCGATTCAAACCACTGGCGGTGAAGTTCTGTTGCGTACGAAGGGACAGGCTTACGGATCGGAAGACTTCCGGGATGTCGTGGTCGTTACCCGGCCAGACGGAACACGACTGACAGTGGGTGATTTGGCAACGGTTAACGATGGCTTTTCTGAAGACCCGTTGCAGCAAAAATACAACACGCAACAATCCATCGAAATCGATGTGTTTCGAACAGGCTTGCAAAGTGCCATTACCGTGGCTGACCAGGTTAAGGAGTACATAGAACTCAATCAGGAAAACATGCCTTACGGTGTGTCCTTAGGCTATTGGCGAGACTCATCAAGAGCGGTAAAGGCAAGGCTACAAACGTTAGCAAAGAGCGCAGTGCAGGGTGGCTTGTTAATTTTATTGTTATTGACTTTGTTTCTGCGCTTTTGGGTCGCCGCCTGGGTGTTCGTTGGCGTGCCGGTATCCATTCTGGGCGGTATTGCGCTTATGCCATTTTTAGGCGTCAGCATTAATCTGCTCAGCTTGTTCGCGTTTATTCTGGTGTTGGGCATTGTTGTCGACGATGCCATCGTCACCGGTGAGAATATCTATACGCACATGCGGCGAAACCCTAACAGAGTGGAGGCAGCCATTGAAGGTGCTCAGGAAGTTGCGGTACCGGTGACTTTCGGTGTGTTGACCACGGTTGCCGCCTTTATACCCTTATTGCTTATAGAAGGTGTGCGCGGCCAAATTTTTGCGCAGATTCCATTAATCGTTATTCCGGTATTGCTGTTTTCTATTATTGAATCCAAATTCGTGCTGCCTTCTCATATGAGCCACCTGAATTTTCACAAGAAATCAAAACCCAATATACTAGCGCGTATACAGCACAAAATTGCCGATGGTTTCGAATGGTTTGTAGAAATTTTGTATCAACCTGTGTTGGCTGCCGCACTGCGTAATCGTTACCTGGTACTGTCTTTGTTTGTCGGTTCGGCAATTGTTGTTTTTAGTATCGTCAGTGCTGGCCATGTTCGGTTTATCTTTTTTCCCAGAGTGGAAAGCGAAACTGCACGCGTGTCACTTGAAATGGTTGACGGCACACCCTTTGAGGTGACTCAAAAACACATACAGAAAATAACCGAATCTGTACAGGAACTTCAAGACAAGTACGTAGACCCAGAAACTAACGAAAGCATTATTGAAGGTATCTTGTCTACTGCCGGCAGCGCTGGAAGGGGCGCGCGCGGGTCGCATGTTGGTCGAATTCTGTTTGAGTTAACACCGCCTGAGGAACGCACAATCGATGTCGGCACCAATGAGGTCGTGGGTGAACTCCGACGTATGATCGGTGATATTCCCGGAGCCAAGAATATCTCTTTTCGTGCCGAAATTGGTCGTGGTGGCAGCCCTATAGATTTGCAAATAGATGGATTCGATTTTGACGAGTTACAAGAAGTTGCGGCACTGTTAAAAACCGAATTGGGTAAATACCCCGGCGTGTCTGATGTAAGCGATTCGTTTGAAGGTGGTAAACAGGAAATTCAGTTGAGTATTAGACCTGAAGCCCAGCAACTTGGTTTAACTCTGTCGATGTTAGCCAGTCAGGTACGCCCTGCGTTTTTAGGTACCGAAGTGCAAAGCATTCAGCGAAACAGGGACGACGTCAAAGTCATAGTTCGCTACCCAGAGAGTGAACGCCAATCAATAGATAATCTTCAGCGCTTACCAATCAGGACACCAAGTGGTGAGGAAGTGCCATTGGGTAGTGTGGCTAATGTCAAAATGGGTCGAGGGTTTTCCAGCATTACGCGCGTTGATCGACGACGCACTGTAAACGTAGAAGCGGATGTAGATAAAGAAAGCGCCAATATAGAGGCCATTAAAACTGGTTTGGAAAATTATTTCGCGACGCTTAATTCTCAATACCCTGATATCCGTCTGTCGCTAGAAGGTGAGGCGAGAGAGCAGAGAGAGTCATTTGGCAGTTTAAAAACTGGATTGTACTTTGTTTTGCTGGTTATCTACACTCTACTAGCGATACCGTTCAGGAGTTACCTGCAACCAATCATGGTGATGCTGGTTATTCCGTTTGGTGTTGTTGGCGGCATACTAGGACACATGATCATGGGCATGAACCTGAGCATCATGAGCTACATGGGTATGCTTGCGCTTACCGGTGTGGTGGTAAATGATTCATTGGTTCTGGTGGACTATGTGAATAGACGCAGAGCCGAAGGTGTGACCTTGTTTAACGCCGTGCGAACTGCGGGTGTAGCACGATTCAGGGCGGTCATTTTAACCTCACTAACCACATTTTTTGGCTTGACGCCACTAATATTCGAAACCAGCACGCAGGCGCAGTTCCTCATTCCGATGGCGGTATCACTTGGTTTTGGCATTTTATTCGCAACGCTGGTGACACTTATTTTAATACCGGTTAATTATCTGGTATTCGAAGATATCAAACGATTGTTTGGTGTTAAGGATGCCCGGTTCATGAAAACACTGAAAAAGTCTGATGTGATCGAGGCGAAACCCGAAACATGACAGGCGACGCCTCGCGCTCACTAAGCGAACAAAAAAAATTAGACGCAACCATTAAAGAGTTGTTCGAACACAAAATTGTGTTTAATGAGTATTTGGGCTTCACCACGGGTGAACTGACAGCAAGCTCTGTGAGCATCGATTTTAAAATGCGCCCCGAGCTCATTGGCCACTACATGCATGGCCGTTTACACGGCGGTGTCATATCGACTGTTTTGGATGCTGCAGGCGGCTTGGCAGTTATATGGAAAATTGCCGATGTACACAATGCTGAGTCTGCAGATCAAATACTGGAGCGCTTCAAAGCATTGGCGACGATTGATATACGTGTGGACTATTTGCGCCCAGGTATCGGTGACACCTTCACAGCAAAAGCAAGTGTGGTTAGACTTGGCCGCAGGATAGCTGCGACTCATGCTGAACTATGCAGTGATAAAGTGAGTCAGATTGCAACATCGAGCGGTACCTACATCGTTAGCTAACAACCAGATAGCTGCTTATTTAAGGCACCCTTCTTTTTCTCAAGCGCACTCTGCTGCGAAGCTGATTGCCCTGAGCGCATTTGTGCAAATAGTTGACTCATTTGTTCTGCCAAGTCTTTTTTGCAGTGCTCTTTGCTGGTGGGGCTATCAGCGCTTTTATCAGCAGGCACGGTTCGAACACCTAAAGCCTGGGGGCCTACTGCGCTTTCTTGCGATGTTTCTTGTGATGGCTTTGATGCCAAAGTCGAGGATGTGGCCGTATCGCAGCCACCAAGTTCAGAAATAAAGCTGTAAGGGAAGTCATCGCAGTCAACGGCGCCGTACGATCCTGCCGAGCATCTTGCAGCTGATAGCGCTGCAATGCGATTGGGTGTCGTGTCGACATTGTCTTTATGCGTGTAGACGTAGTTAATGACACCAATGGCTGTGTTTGGCACGGCATCAATGCCACCGTAAGAGCTGAATACATCCCCTGAGGTACTACCCATTCGCATGCTCACCGCAGTTTTGCGAGCAAAGTTATTAGCGATGCGACAATCCAGCGTTTCTTTGTTAGAAGATGTCGCTCCCAAAACCTTTGCCTGTTGCGCCTCGCTGGCGCATGGTGTTTGTCTGTAACTGGTGCTGCCGTCGGTTTCTACACATTTGTAAATAGCCGCTTCCACAGCGTGCGGGAACGAGGCAGCATTGAGGCTGACTATAGCTGCCACGCCCAGACTGCTGACGAGCCCTGTGCTTGTGGCTGGAAGTGTTTTTCGGTGTCTGGGTTCGGTGGTCATAACGGCTGCCGCAAGCATCTTATAATTTGTTAACGGCTTTTGAGTGCTGCAGTTTGATGCGGCACCGCACATTTAGACGAACGATGAACCTTTATACAGGCCAGGCAAGGTTTTTTGTGACCTGGTTCTAATTGCCCAGGTGCGCTGTAGTTCCGGGCACAACTAAGATCTAGTTTGGCGTGCTCTTATTTTAGAATGATTATTTGAACAACTTCATTTAGGTTTGAACTCGGGATAGCACCAATGCTGCCAGACCATTGTTCGCTTGCGTTTTTTGGGCTTGCCTTCAGTGTTGGTTTGTAACGTTACGAAATTCAAGCTAAGAATACCAAGTTGTTCGGTTCGTTTGCGGCCTGAATGATTCCACTTTTTACATTGATAGTGCCCAAAAGCACTACGAACCGTGTTGTTTTTGTAGCCGCGCAATCGGTCGTAATATTTGCGCGCACGGTACCCTTCGTATAGTGGGTACATATAGTCTGGCGGAACCCATTCATCTTCAGGCTCTGTAAGCCCATATAAATTAACCTGCTCACCACTGCGTAATGTCCCTTGTACCTGTGGATAAATCGATATAGTCAACGGCTTGGGAGCGAACATACTCCACTTTTGATCGATACGTAGAATTCTGGCGGCTGTGTCCAGAGTGCGACCGGCTTCGATATTGCCAATCGATGCAGTGCGAATCCAGCCCATGCCACCGAGCGTGCTTATATTGAATACCAAAACGATAACGAAACAGACAGCGGCAAAAATTTGCCCTGGTGCCTTTGGAATTAATTTAACGGGTCGATAGGGCAGTGTCTTTGCCGTTATGTCGCCCATCGTGCCGCGGTTGTTTGCCACCCAACGATAAATGCGGTTGCCCACCCACATAAAAGGTGGAAATCGCATTAACCAGCCAAGTGGCTTGAACAGCCAGTTTTGGCAGAACAGAAATGCCATGGCATGCCAATGGGTGAATGTCTTGCCATTGCCATCGGTAATAACCCAGGAATTTTCCCGCTCCATAATGGCGTATATATCGTTGTAGGCCTGTGCTCTTAATATTTTGACCGTGTCAGGGAGTAAGAATTCTCGCAGTATCAAGCACATCTTTAAACAGAAACCGCAGTCTTCGTCGTAATATATAGTGACCTGCGCGGCCTTGGATTTTTGTTTGCGCTTTGCCAGGAATATCCAAATTATCGAAGGGATTAGCAGGCTGAGTGCCATAAAGTCGATTAACGGAAACAGTCCGATGTGCATTAATATCATGAATGCCACATGCAATGACGCCAGCAAAAGCAGCCCGATAATACGTGCGATTGGCCATTTGAATGGTAACAATACCAATACCGGCCCGACAAATTCTGCAAATAGCACGTAAGCGGTGGCAAAGGGCAGAAGTGGTGAGAGGTAGTTGATAAACCAGTTGCCTATAGGGCTGGCAAAGTGCTGGATGTTTAATGTGTATTCAGCCGCTTCGAAAGGAAACCGCCATGGCGCACCGGTTTTTAACATCGCTGTGAAGAAATAAAGAAACAGCACCTGAAAAATAACCGCCACAGTGGCAACGGAAAAGTACAGCTGTGCATTGCTTGGCTGAAAACGCAATTGATTTGGATTGCGCTTGTTTTCTGGTTGCAGGGCGGCATCCACTGACCACTTAGCGCCTAGAGGTAAAAACATGCCCCAAAAGCACATGACAACCAGCAAAATATCGCCACCTTGCAATACCATCTCGTTTCGATTCATTAAAGAGGCAAGCAGAATCCACGACATGAAATTCACGAAGCGAGTGCGATAACCCACCAACAGAAGCAAAGCAAATACCGCAGCTGTAACGAACAATAGAATCTGCCACCATAGAGCGCCGGAAGCAGCATGCAGGGACAGGTACCACTGATTATTCACATTAAGCCAATTAGCGCGAGGCAGTACACCTGCATCGGTGTAAAACATCTGAATAGTCGGAACACGCAGCGCAAGGTCAAGCAGAATCAATAACGCCAGCATGATTCGCATGAGAGCCAGCGAACGCAAATCGATGCTAAAAACGGTTTTCATGCTGTGCCAAAACGAATTGTTTGAGGCTTCGACTGTTGACGGGTTTGTCGGCTGGTTCATCCGGGTTAGACAGTTTCTAATTGCTGAGGACTAAAGTTTAGCAAAAGTGAATGCCCAGAGACGAGTGTTGCTATTCAGTAAGTGCTTTAGACCCATTTTATAGGGTAAGTGTCAGATGGCTGCGCTGGCGGATGAACTCAACAATTACCCAGTAAGCGGAATCCAAACCATATGGGTGAATTTTGATCAGGTAATGACACCAGTGCCCGGTTTTCGATGTAATCAGCATCAAGCACGACCCCGGTTCCTCCCATGTGTTCTCCTTCAGTGATTCTCACTTTTAAACCTGCAGCAAATATTGGACGCCTTTTTTTAGACGCTTGTTCATACCTGGCATTAGAGGCATCGAGCATGTTGCGAAGAGAGAGCAGGCGAGCTTGCTCCTGGGCTGTGAGTTTCTTTGGGGCGTCTGAACTAGCCTTGGCCCGGTCTGAATCCGGGTCCGAATCAGTTGTCATGTCGGATTTGTTGTCGTTGACTTTGACAGTATCGCCATCGGTTGATGGTGTCTCTTTATCTCCAAAGTGCTCATCCAGAAAAGGCAGGTGAATAATGGCTGAGTCTTCGTTATCATCCGCGCGCCGGTCTTTCGAGCGCCGTTCGCCGAACGTGCGTCGCCACAGGCCATCACCATCAAGCAATTGCCGCCGCTTACGCTCACGCTTTTCGAGCCGTCTTTTTTTGTCAGGTGGGTGTGCGATGGTCCTGGGCCTCGGTTGTTAACACCTTTAAGTAAGCCATTCTACCTGCAGGCAACAGGCCAATACAGTAATGACTTTGCGGTTTTTCACTGATAAAAGTGGTATGAGGAGAGTTGGCTCACATCATTCTCCTGTAAAAAAGTGTAAGGATATTCAGTTCTTTCGACCCCTGAAACGGAGATAGTGTGCGCAACTTACCAATACAGACATTGTAAACACGATACAAACGTGTAGCTGGTCAGGTATTCATTCGAGCCACTTTAGCTGGGTATACCCATATCCGTTACCTCCATTGTGGAAGGGATACGTCCATTGCCAAGATAAGAAATTCTTAGAAATTTCGGTGATGTCGTCATTTGATCAGCGTAGGCCCTATCCGCATTACAGTACGTCCCGTTAAGAGGAATGGTAATGCAGTTGAATAAAGTCAGTATATTAATCGCCAGTTTGATGCTCATGATGGCCAGTGGTGCCAGCGCCCAGGCTGATAGTGAAGAGAGCTTGGTGGTCTTCGAGGGCGATATCCTTACTGCGCCAGGTATCCAGCAGCGCGGTATTGGTGTGCAGCCGGGCATCGGCGTCTGGGAAGATGGGATTGTTCCATATTATATCGATCCCGATCTGCAACCTTTTGTTCATCAGATCGTTAAAAAAGCCATTTATCAATGGAACAAAGTGGGTGATATATCCTTAATTGAAATCAACCCATACACAAATACCAGTCCAGACGACTATTTGCACTTTATGCCAGCACAGGGTTGTGCATCCTGGGTTGGCAAACAAGGCGGTGCCCAGGCAGTTTGGACGGCGGAGAGTTGTACCGCTGGCACCATGATGCACGAGATCGGACATGCTTTGGGATTAGAACATGAACATACTCGCGCTGACCGAGATCAATACATTAATATTCACTGGGAAAATATCAACCAAAATAAAGTGAGTAACTTTAAAATCACAGATGACCGAAAGAGTAACTACGGACCTTACGATTATGAATCGATCATGCATTACGGGGAATACTTCTTCTCAAACAATGGTGAAAAAACTATCGGTTCACTGCAAGACGATGGCAAACTTATTGGGCAACGAATCGGACCCAGTGCGGGCGATATAGCAGCGATATCGCAACTATATGGAAGCGATATTTCGTTGGCAAGCAACATTGTTGTGGAACATGGTGTGACCGAAGTGAGTTTGTTCGTGGCAAACGAGAGTCAACAAGGCGCTAATGATTTAACTATCGAGCTTCAGGTTGACAATGCCGTCTTGTTGTCCAACGACAATGATGAGTGGCGTTGCTCAACTTACCAAGGCACGCTGCAATGCAAAAAAGAGAGGCTTTCTGCTCATGCTCAAAACACCATCGTGCTCGTTCTCGATCAGCCTATGAGCGAATCAGATCTTCAGCCGACGGTGGTAGCAAAATCGGCGACTGCTAATTCGGGCGACAACGCCGATGCTGGCAGTCCGAAGCCTGCGGCAGCCTTATCTGCAGAGACCCCTCCTGGGTCTGAGCCCTATGCTGACGAGCAGCAAACAGCCAATGCCGGGTCTTTAGGTTATTCAGTACTTGCTTTGGTTGCTCTGGGGATGGTTCGGGTTCGTCGAAAGCCGGTTTAGTACAGCACCGCCCAGTCCGGTTTCTCTGCATCGCCGTCCCCACTTGCTATACTCATGCATGAAGCAAGCAGCACAGTGATTTGCACATGCGTGGAGCGGGTGGCACAAACGGCGGAGAGTTAGCCTTTCTAATCGGGCTAGCTATGATGATAGCGGGTTTCTATCTGCTGTTAAGCTCTATTGTCATCAACACCTCGTTTGGATTTGGGATGAGACTGTACGGCATCGGAGCCTACGGTATTACCAGCGGGATGCTAATGATTCCGTTTATATTCGGTGTTATTTTTATTTTCTACGACAGTAAAAAATACATTGGCTGGGTCTTATGCGCCGGTACAATTGTGGCGCTTATAGTCGGTGTACTTGCACGCTCGCAGTTTACTTTTGCCAGTATGTCTGCTTTTGATTTACTGCTTATCCTGATATTGTCATTCGGCGGTTTAGGGTTGTTTATACGTTCCCTTCGAAGTAATCCACTTTAAGTCCTGCAGGTAAATCCCAATGAAACTTGTTTTAACCGGTGCGGCTGGACGGTTAGGCTCATATTTGCGTGAGCCATTGAGCGTCATCGCTGACTCGTTGGTGTCATCAGACCTGGTCGATGATGTGGGTTCCTTGTTCTCTGGGGAAACCTACGTTAGAGCTGATTTAGCGCAACTTGGTGCGATGCTCGACTTAACCAAAGATGCCGATATGATTGTGCATTTCGGTGCGCACGGCGACGAGGCCGAGTTTGACACCATATTAGGCCCAAACATTATTGGCGCTTATAACATCTGGGAAGCGGCCTATCGTAATAAGGTGAGGCGAGTGGTATACGCAAGCTCTATTCACGCGGTGGGTATGCACAAGAAAACTGACTTCATCGGTATCGATGCACCGCACAGGCCCGATACCTACTATGGCCTGGCCAAATGTTTTGCTGAAGATTTAGCCAGCATGTATTGGGATAAACGACAGGTTGAAAGTGTATGCATGCGAATTTTATCCTGTGCGCAAGTCACCAGCGCGCGAGCTTTGGGTACGTGGTTGTCGTACGACGACTTAATTGAACTGGTAACACAATCCATCAATACTCCGGTCACAGGGTTTACTGTGGTGTATGGCGTATCCAACAATGACCGCTCGCCAGTCGACAATACCAAAGCACATTTTCTTGGCTTTCAACCCAAAGACAACGCGGAACAGTTCGCTGAAAAAATACTTATCAATGCAGTTCCCGCCGATCTGAATGATATCGGTGAACAATGTCACGGTGGACCGTTTGCATCTATTGAGCTGGGTAATAGTGGATTGGCGACAATGGACATAGTGGACGATACAAAAAAAACCTGACACATCACACACATGCTAATTGTAGAGCAGCGATTGTCCGGCTATTACGGGTGTTTTTCCTGTCCATTGGCACCGCGACAGCGTCAATTCTTTGGTCAATCAGCGTAATTTCGGAAGTGGTGTTGATGTGGTCGTTTGCCACCGTTGTCAAACGATTCTCTGCCAGGTGGTTATACGATATCGTGGCTGTTAAGAGCTATTGGGCTATGGCGGTGCTGGCTCTGTGCGGTGGATTGTGCGTTTTACTGAGTTTTTACAGTGAACTGGACGATCCCGTTTCCGTATAATAACGAGCGCACAGGCTGTTGTAGCCGGTTTTCCAACACCCTAACCACTTGTAACATAAGCTCTGCTCAACGTTGGCGTCATCGGGCCATAAAGCAGCGCTTTTTTTTACCCACAACAGGTGCACTTGCAGCACAATAGGCGGCTTACGAAACCATCGTCGCGTAAATATGACTCGCTTTTCTGGATTTGGATTAATCAAGCAAGCCTGGCAGCACCAGGAAAATTGGCAGCGCATGTGGCGCAGCCCCAAGCCTCGCGCTCACTACGATTTTATTGTGGTCGGTGGTGGTGGCCATGGATTGGCCACAGCGTACTATCTGGCCAAAGTACACAACAAAGCCAATATTGCTGTGTTGGAAAAAGGCTGGTTGGGTGGTGGTAACACGGGTCGTAACACCACGATAGTTCGTTCGAATTATTTGTGGGACGAAGCTGCACACTTGTACGAACACGCTATGAAGCTGTGGGAAGGCTTGTCGCAAGAGCTTAACTACAATGTGATGTTCTCTCAACGTGGCGTCTTGAATTTAGGCCATAACTTACAAGACATGCGTGATATCGAAAGACGCGTGAATGCCAATCGTTTAAACGGTATTGATGGTGAAGTGCTCGACGCCAGGCAATGTCAGGAAATTGTGCCTATCATGGATTGTTCTGGTAGTACCCGTTACCCAGTCCTGGGCGCCTCGTGGCAGCCGCGTGCTGGTGTCGCCAGACATGATGCGGTGGCGTGGGGATATGCACGCGCGGCCGATCAGCTTGGCGTGGATATTGTTCAGCAGTGTGAAGTCAGCGACATCATTATTGAAGATGGAGCGGCAGTCGGTGTCAATACAAAACAGCATGGTGTTATAAAAGCTGAGCGAATCGGTTGTGTGGCGGCTGGTAACTCCAGCGTATTGGCCAGTATGGCAGGGTTTGAGTTGCCACTCGAGTCGCACCCACTACAGGCATTTGTATCTGAACCGATTAAACCCATATTGGATACGGTTGTGATGTCAAATGCTGTGCATGGTTATATGTCTCAATCTGATAAAGGCGATTTGGTGATCGGTGCTGGTATTGATGGCTACGTTGGCTATGGTCAACGTGGGTCTTACCCGGTTATTGAACACACCGTGCATGCCATCATGGAGTTATTTCCTATCGTAAGTCGCGTGCATATGAATCGGCAATGGGGTGGTATTGTTGATACCACCCCTGATGCATGCCCGATACTCTCGGCTACACCGGTTGATAATCTCTTCTTCAACTGCGGTTGGGGCACCGGTGGGTTTAAAGCTACACCTGGCAGTGGTCACGTGTTCGCCGATTTGCTTGCCAAAGGACGGGCTAATAAAATGGCAGCGCCGTTTTCCATGTTTCGATTTTATGACGGTGCGCTGATTGATGAACACGGTGCTGCTGGTGTCGCACATTAATTCGCAACCTTAAATTTTCGGATACTCACATGTTTGTTATTTATTGCCCCTATTGCGAAGAACACCGCGAAGAAGAAGAGTTTCATGCCAGTGGTGAAGCGCATCTTGCCAGGCCGTTAGACCCGGATAGCTGTAGTGATAAAGAATGGGGGGACTTTCTTTATTTCCGTAAAAATCCGCGTGGTATTCATCGAGAGCTTTGGCAGCACACCGCCGGTTGCCGAAAATATTTTAATATCACACGCAACACCGTGAGTTACGAGATTCTGGAGACTTACAAGGTAGGGCACGTGTCCAGCGTTAACGTGGAAGATGCTCCCCATGGTTAATTTTGTTCAGGGGCGGTTTACGCAACGAAACCGTTTACCCGCCGGTGGCCGTATCAATCGACAAAAAATGCTGACGTTTCGATTTAATGGTCAGTACTATAAAGGTTATGAGGGTGATACGTTAGCATCAGCGCTGCTTGCCAATGGTGTAGATGTTGTGGGTAGAAGTTTTAAATACTCGCGAGCTCGCGGCATCATGAGCGCGGGCGTTGAAGAGCCTAATGCCATTATGCAAGTGGGCGCGACCGAAGCCACGCAAGTACCCAATGTACGCGCCACCGAGCAATCGCTGTACGATGGACTGGTGTGTAGTTCGGTTAAAGGCTGGCCGAACGTAAAGTTCGACTTTATGAGCCTGGTTGGTCGAATGGCCGGTGGTGCAATGGGTCCAGGCTTTTACTACAAGACTTTTATGTTTCCGGCGTTTATGTGGGAAACCTACGAGAAATTTATTCGCAGAGCGGCAGGGCTTGGACGCAGTTCAAAAGAACGTGACCCTGATACCTATGATCACATGCATCACCATGTTGATGTTATGGTTGTCGGTGCGGGTGCTACTGGTCTTATGGCGGCAATCGCTGCTGCACGATCAGGCAAGCGGGTCATGATTGCCGATGAGCAAAGCGAAATGGGTGGAGCCTTGTTGCATCAAACCATTGATATCGACAACAAGACAGCCATTGAATGGATAAGCGATATCTGCTCAGAGCTTGACGGCAACGATAACGTTGTTCGATTGACCCGAAGTGTCGTTACCGGTCTGCACGACCATAATTTTTTGACAATTAACGAGAGGCGAACACACCATTTGGGTGATCAAGCACCCTCTGGCATGTCGCGTGAGCGCATCCACAAAGTGCGCGCTCACAGTGTTGTGCTTGCCACTGGCGCACACGAACGGCCTTTGGTTTTTGGTAATAATGATTTACCCGGTTGTATGCAATGTTCTGCAATAGCCACCTATATTAGACGTTACGCGGTAATACCTGGCGGTGCCTTAATAGTGATGACCAGTAACGACTCAGGCTATCAATGCGCAATTGATTGGCACGATGTCGGGCGTGAGGTGGTCGCGATTGTTGATACCCGAGCCAACCCCGGCGAAGCTGTGCTGAATGAAATCAACAGCCGCGGGATAAATCTGATAACCCGGTCGGCTCTTATAGAAGCGCGAGGCAGTCATCGTGTTAAAAAAGCCTTGGTGGCCAGCATCAATGAAACGGGCAGTTTTGTGACCGGCGAGCCTGTTGAATACTCTTGCGACACGATTGCGACTTCAGGTGGCTGGAGTCCTGCGGTGCATTTGTCTTGTCATTCAGGAAGCAGGCCTGTTTGGCGCGACGACATTATCGGTTTTGTACCGGGTGAGACACACGAGCGACGCTTGTTTGCTGGTAGATTATCCGGTGCTCAAAGTTTATCTGCCTGTATGCGCGATGGCATTGCAGCTGGTTTGAAAGCCGCTGGTTTAAAAGCGGCTGGTGGAAGTTCCACCGATGCGTCACTAGCTGAGGTGCCCTTGCCTGAACTAAAAGAATTTCCGCAGGGCAAAGCCATGGCTATGTATTTGGCGCCACATATTAAAGCATCAACACGTGCGCCAAAACAGTTTGTTGATATGCAGAATGATGTCACCGCATCAGGATTACAGGTCAGCACGCTCGAAGGATTTGAATCTATAGAACACGTTAAACGTTACACGGCTATGGGGTTTGGCACAGATCAAGGCAAAACCGGCAACATTAACGGCATGGCCATTGTGGCCAAAGCGCTGGATAAAACCATTGCTGAAACCGGAACAACCGTTTTTCGTCCCAACTACACACCAGTAACGTTTGGTGCGGTTGGTGGTAGTCATCGCGGTGATTTGTTTGACCCCAAGCGCTTCACAGCCATGCATAAATGGCATATTGAGCACGGTGCACGATTTGAAAACGTGGGGCAGTGGAAGCGTGCGTGGTATTTTCCACGCGAGGGTGAGTCCATGCAGGATACGCTAAACAGAGAGTGTATGGCCACGCGCAGCAGTGTGGGTATTCTGGACGCGTCTACTTTGGGTAAAATTGATATCCAAGGCAGCGATGCACGCGAGTTTTTAGGACGTGTTTATACCAATGCCTGGGCAAAGCTTGCACCGGGTCGTTGTCGCTATGGATTGATGTGTGGCGAGGATGGGATGGTTATGGACGACGGTGTGACCGCCTGCCTTGCCGACAATCATTTCCTGATGACTACCACCACCGGTGGTGCTGCACATGTGCTTTCGTGGTTGGAGTTGTATCATCAAACAGAGTGGCCTGAGCTTGATGTGTATTTCAATAGTGTGACTGATCATTGGGCTACCATGACTATCTCAGGGCCTAACAGCCGCGCCCTGTTAGCCAAAGTGTGCAACGATATTAGCTTGAATAAAAACGATTTTAAATTTATGGACTGGCGTGCTGGAACAGTTGCAGGTGCGCCTGCTCGTGTGTTTAGAATATCGTTCACCGGTGAAATGTCGTTCGAAATAAATGTTCCCGCACACTACGGTTTGCATGTTTGGGAAGCACTGTTCGAACATGGCCGAGAGTTTGATCTCACACCCTATGGCACTGAGTCCATGCATGTGCTTCGAGCAGAGAAAGGCTTTGTTATTGTTGGACAAGATACCGATGGTTCCATCACACCTATCGACATGGATCATGCCTGGGCTGTTGTTAATACTAAACCGTTTAGTTATATCGGTAAGCGTGGCATGCAGCGAGAAGACTGTTTGCGGCCCAATCGAAAACAACTGGTCGGCTTGGAAACTGTTGACCCCAACACGGTCTTACCCGAGGGAGCGCAAGCGGTGCGAAATCCTGAGCAGTCCATTCCTATGACCATGTGTGGGCACGTAACCTCCAGCTACTACAGCGTGAACGCAGGTCGCAGCATTGCATTAGCTGTTATTCGTGACGGTATAAAGCGACGCGGCGAGTCAGTTTATTTTCCGTTGGCTGATGGCAATGTGATTGAAGCTGTGATCAGTGATACCTGCTGGGTAGACCCGGCAGGCGATCGTCAGAAACAATAGGACCGGTAAAACTATGTCAAGCGTACTTGTATCTGATCAGCATGCCGCCAATTCGGTGTCTTCGAATTCTGTGATGGGTAAAAACGAGTTTGCGTTCAGCAATGTGCCCGTTGTCCAAAGTGCCCTTGCGCATGTTGGACTGGATAAACTGTCGATGCGTGTTCGAAGTGGTCAGGGCGTTACTGTGCGTGAGCTGCCGGTGACAGGGCTGCTTGTTTTGCGCGTTCGAAAAGATAAAGCGGCGCTAGAAACAGCAGTAAGCGTAACCTTAGGGCTGGAATTACCAGCTACATTATCCAGTGGCTTTAATGATAACATTTCCTTAGGTGCACTTTGCTTGCGCTGGATTGCGCCCGATGAATGGCTGCTGTCTTGTCCGGTAGAAAATACATACACAATAGAAACCAGCTTGCGAGAAAAGCTGGGTGGTGCGTCAATTGCCATCGTTAATGTCAGTGGTGGTTTTACCGTTCTCGAGCTCCAGGGCCCGCATGCAATCGATGTATTAAAGAAAAGTACAGCTTACGACACCCATGCAGATAATTTTGCTGTTGGAAAGGTGGTCAGCACGGTATTTGCCAAAGCGCAAGTCACCATGCGTTGCATGGGGCCCGAGCACGTTGAACTAATTGTGCGACGTAGCTTTGCAGATTATGTGTGGCACTGGATACAGGTTGCGGCGGTTGAGCACGGTTTGAGCATAGCCGTATAAAGCGTTTGTTTGCCTGCTTTCACTATTAAGTCAGAGACCGCCCCTTCGCCAATTCAGATTATCACGCCCGGTTACACTCCAAATAATACTTACCCGGTTTAGCAACCTAAGCCAGTCGCGTAGAGCGGCTTGGTTTGTCTTGTGGCGGGTATCATCCAGCTTATCAATAATGTGAAGTAGCTCACCTAGTTCTGAACATCTGAACCGTTCCACAGGAAAAACGTGATTGAAACTACAGAAATAAGCTCATAGGCCGATTTTTCGTGATGGACGCATGAGTTTTATGCGCACAGATCAGGTTTGTTAACCGCACGGAATTCTTTTACATGGGCAGTAGTAACAACAGTGGCCGTAAAAAGCAGGCTCCGATAGTCGAGGCACTTGAGCCAAGGGTTTTGTACTCGGCTGATACGTGGAGTGCTTTCGCTTTACTTTTAAACGACTCAAGCCCAGAGGACGCGCCGCCACCCATTGCAGATTTTGTTATTCCTGATGTCGCAGATTCTGGTGATGGTGCGGTTAAAGAACTGGTGTTCATTGATAGTCGTGTGCCCGATGCACAGTCAATCATTGATGATGTTACTGACACTAAGGGCGAGTCTGTACTGATAGTGATTGTAGATCATGATCAAAATGGCCTTGAACTGATTCAGAATACATTGTCCAGTTATGACCAAATCGAATCTGTGCACATTGTTTCCCACAGCCTGGGAGAGGGTGTGCGTGTTGGCAACGAAATCATCAATGAGCGCAGTCTGTCGCAACAGCAAGCATTGTTTGACACCTGGGGTGACTCGCTAACTGAGAGCGCTGACATTCTGTTGTATGGATGTGATCTGGCTTCTACAGATGCTGGTCAGACAGTGATAAAAGAGCTGGCAATGTTAACCAGGGCCGATGTAGCGGGTAGCGATGATTTTACCGGTAGCCAAACACAATCTGGTGACTGGGCGCTGGAGTATCGCACCGGGGAAATCGAAACTCAGGATCTAATCAGTGATGACTTGCAAGCGACTTGGGACCATATTCTGCACACCTGGGATGGCACGACCTTAAGCATAGATTCATTAGACGATAAGTTTTCGATCGCAGCTGGGCGCTACGCATCCATTGATGCATTGATTGCGCATGCGGCAAATTCAGTAGACCCTGTTGAGCGTGTGATTTCTTTACGTGAAGCTATTTATGCCGCCAATAATGACCCAAATCTACCTGCCGATTTCACCATAAAGTTAGTTACGCCTGGTACTTATCTGCTTACCATCGATGGTGGTGATGATGATGACTCCGTCAGCGATGATTTGGATATCATCCAATCGATGAAAATAGAAGGCCTGAGCTCCAGCGGGTCTGATAAAACAACTATAAAGGCGGAAGCTGAATTTTTAGATGGTGCTGGCTTAGACACTGAGCAGAAGCGTGTTTTGGATATACATGGTGATATTACTGTTGAATTATCCAACGTTGAAATCACTGGCGGTCGAATTGCAAGTGCTGGCGCTGGTATTCGGGTATTTGATGGCTTACTTAAACTTGATGACGTGGTTATCATTGACAACCGAGCTCAAACCAGTGGGGGTGGTATTTACTCTACGAAAGCAGTCGTTGAGATTGAAGATAGCCTGATTAGAGATAATCATGCTGGAACACATGGTGGTGGCATGGCAGCCGCTGTGCAATCGGTGCTTACATTCACTAATGTAGAAATCGATAATAATCATGCTGCTACTCAAGGTGGCGGCATACACACCCAGGCGCCAACTACAATTGAAAGTGGATCTAATATTCACCACAACGAAGCAAAAGATGGCGCGGGTATTTTCCTGGCGCACTTCCTAATGACGGCTGAAATTCGCGACTCGCATATCAGCGATAACGTAGCAACAAGTGATGGCGGTGGTGCTTATGTGGCTGCCGGTACACTTGTATTAGGCGATGGTGCCGTTATTGACGCCAACGAAGCGAATAATCATGCAGGGGGTGTTTTCGTACAAGGTGTTCTGATTGCAGATAGCGCCGTTATATCCAATAACATCTCCACGTATGGAAATGGTGGTGGTATTTATATCAATGGTACAGCAGAGCTTGATGATGTCTACATAACGGCTAACCATGCACAAGGCAATGGCACAAATGGTAGTGGTGGCGGAATATTTGTCCATGGAACTGTTGAATTAAAAAAGTCGTCTTTACATGCCAACACAGCTGAAAACGGCGGGGGCATGTTCTATTCTTCAGCGCCTGCCGACGCTAGCATCGAAAATGTCACCTTCTTTGATAATAATGCTCGGGATGACGGTGGCGCTATCCTTGTCGATGCCGGTGTTGAATTGACTGTGATGAATGCGACGATCGCTAATAATTCTGCTGATGATGTGTATGGTGCGATTGATACGGACAACGGTACGGTAACAATATCCAACTCTATAGTCGCCGCTAATACATCTGGCGGATTGTTCGAAGATCAGCTTGCAGCGGAAACCATATCAGCAGGCTTTAACCTGATCACTGATGGCAAGGAAGAAGACTTGACGCCACATTTTACCGACATAATCTTTCGACCCTCACACCAGTATGTCGTGCAACCCAATCTGGCAGGCAGCCTAACGAATGATGGTAACAGTACAGCCTTGCACCTGAGGTTGTCAGCTGGTAGTGATGCCATTGATGCTGGAAGTGGTGCTTATCAAGAAGATGGTTATGGAATCGAAGGAAATGAATTCGTTGATATTGGCGCGGTTGAATATCAGGCAACAACAGTTAGCCAAAAAGTCTACTTTATAGACGACGATGAAAATGCCATTTATCGTATGAACGAAGACGGACGAGCCGTCCAGAAAATAGTTGAATCAGGCGTTGCCGGTTTTCAATATCTGGACATTGCCTACGATCCAAAGTCACAACATTTATTCGCTATTCGGTATCTTAATGAGGGTGGCGGAACACCTGATGAATACGTTTTAACTTACTTCCGTAATGATGGTTCAGAAATAACAGGGTCAGAGCTGGTGACAGCTGGTAACGCATTTGTCGTTGGTACGTTAGATGGATTGCAAGGGGATACTGTAGCGTTGACAGTTGGGCAGACAATTGACCCAGCTGCCCCAAACAAGCTATTTTTTGCCTGGCATAATGTTACAACCGGTATTCCGGCGGTTTATTCGGTTGACATCGACTATACGGTTGATGTTGCCAATGAACCTAGTATCACACCCGGTATATGGGATGATTTCGTGCGTGATTATTTAGGCTTTGAGATGCGAAATATATCGGCTATTGATGTAGTGTTTGATTCAGCCAATCCGGATGACTATGTCATTCTGTTGGCTAATCGTGCTCCTGATAGTTCGCCTGATTTTGTGGAAATTTCAGTTATTGGCGGTGTTCAGACAGTTGGCAACATAAATACTAATGATGAGAATCAGTCTCCCGTGCCTAACCAATATATGCGATCGGTAGCCTACGATTATGCAACAGGAAAAGTGTATTTTGCGCTGAACAAAATTGTTTTTCGAGCATCGCCGAATGGCACGATGGACCTGGGTATTGGTTACAATCGTCCTGGCGCAAATGAAGGCTTTGACGATATACTGTTTGACGGTAGTAACGATCGCGTCTGGTTTGTAGATGAAAATGGGTACATTGGTTACACCGACGCCGATCTCAATTTGGATACGCAGCCACTTCAACCCATGTCGGTAGGCGCAACTTACGCACCTGCGTCTATTACGCTTGCCAGCGTATCGGCTGTGAACACGCCTCCCAGAATTACACAGAACGTCACATTGAGCATCAATGAAAACGATATTGATGTATCGATTGATTCCACTTTTTTATCCAGCACAGATCTTAAAAGTGATGGCACATCCACCAGTAGTCAGAATATTGTCTATACCATGGATACAAAACCACAATACGGAGAAATCACGCTTAACGGAATTGCCCTGGATAACGGTGATACCTTTACTCAAGCTGATTTGGATACGCCCAATACCGTTGAATATAATCATTTTGAGGGTGAGGAAAGTAGCGATCGGTTCGACTTTTCTGTTTCGGATGGACAAGACGGCTCGGATGATATCGAAGGGACATTCTTAATCGATATAGCGCCTGTTAACGATAGCCCAGTGCTAACTATTACATTTAATGCAGAAACTGTGGCTGAAAATTCTGCTGTGGGCACGAAACTCGTCAGTGTTACCTTGACTGACGCGGACGGTAGCGCGCCATACAACGTTGTGGCAATGCAAAGTGACGGCCTGACACCCAGTACAGAAGTCACTGTGGTTGATAATGGGGATTCAACCTACAGTGTATTATTAAATTTTCAACCAGATTTTGAATCATACGCGCCTAATCCTGCGGAAATTAATTTTGTACTGGTGGCCTCTGATGCAGCCAATGCCAATTCTGCAACACCTTTTACCCTAACTGTTGTCGATGAAAATGACCTACCGGTTACCAATTTCGCGACACTAGTGGCTGATGCTGCAATTGAAGAACAGTTGTACGCGTACACTATTCCAGAGAATACTTTTATTGATCCTGATGGTGATGCGATTGTATATAAAGTTGATCAGTTGCAATTACCCACTTGGCTAATGTACGAAGAAGGTACTGGCGTCGGAACAGACACTGGTACATTCTCAGGTACCCCCAGTCATGCTGATGTGCAAGCTGGTCAAGTTGAGGTATGGGTGAGAGCCGAAGACGGTCAGGGAACATCATCAGACTACACCCGATTAATAATAAATTTAGTGGACGTTAATCAGCTGCCGCAGGTTGAAATAGCAGTCATTGATGGTGGTGTTGCCACTGAACTAGCATCGTTTAATTTTACCATCCCAGCCAATACGTTTTCAGACCCTGATGGCGACACGTTTACGTATGTGGTTAATCCATCCTCTTTACCAGACTGGTTGAACTACACATCAGGGTCGGGTTTGGGTGGCGACACTGGTTACTTCACCGGTACTCCGCAGCATGGAGATGTTCAACCTGGAACGTTAGATGTAGAGGTATACGCCTATGATGGTGGAGGGGTTTGGTCTACACAGAAAGCAGTGATTACGATTACCCTGGTTGATATCAATCAGCGACCCGTCGCTGCAACATCAGATTTGGTCATTGGTGATGCCACCGAGTTAGAAAACTACACTTACACGATACCGGCTGGCACATTTACTGACCCGGATGGTGACACTGTCACTTACAAGGTTGATGCACAAGCATTGCCAGGGTGGTTAACCTACGATGAAGCATCAGGAGAGTTCAACGGTGTACCAAACCATTCCGATATTCTGGCGGGGCAGGTTAATATCAGGGTAACGGCTTTTGATGGCACGCAAGAATCAACCGATGACACACTGCTAACCATAAATCTAATTGATGTTAATCAGTTACCATACGCGGCAAACCCATTAGTTGCAGGTGGTGATGCGGATGATTCCCAGTATTATCATTTCACTATTCCCTACGGCACATTCGTAGACCCTGACGGTGATGCAATAACCTATTCGATCGACCCGGCAACACTGCCAGCATGGTTAACGTTTACACCTGGGACTGCTGGTGGTGCGACGGGAAGTTTTGATGGTATTCCAAGTAATGCCGATGTCCAGGCAGCCAACCCGTCTATTACGATTTATGCTGTTGATGCAGCTGGCCAAATAGACGATTCGACTCAACTTATCATTAATCTGAATGACGTTAACCAGTTACCGGTCAGGGTTACACCGACATTAATCGATGAAGCCACCGAGTTAGAGCTTTACAGTTATACGATTCCTGCTGGAATATTCACCGACCCGGATGGCGACCCAATAGTGTATAAAGTTGATCAGGCAAGCTTGCCTGGATGGCTAAGTTTTGATGAAGCCTCAGCTACGTTCAGCGGACAGCCGAGCCACAGTGATGTGCAAGCAGGCTCTGTTCAGGTATGGATTGGTGCCACTGATGGTTTTGGTACAGCATCAGAATTTACAGTGCTCACGGTAAACCTGAATGATGTTAATCAATTACCGCAAAGCATTGTGCCCACATTAGCCGATGAGGCCACCGAGTTAGAGTTTTACAATTACACTATTCCTGCTGGCACATTCACTGACCCCGATGGCGATACAATAACGTATAAGGTTGACCCACTGAGCCTACCGGGTTGGCTAGTGTTTGATGAAGCATCCAAGACCTTCAGCGGCACACCACAGCATGCTGATGTACAGGCTGGAACACTCGATATTGTTATAGAAGCAGTCGATGCTGAAAATCAACTAGCCGAGTACAGCATACTGACCATAACACTCAACGACATAAATCAGTTGCCACAAACATTGTTCTCGGAACTCTCTGGAGGTGAAGCCACAGAAGCGTCCCTGTACACTTACACGATTCCTGAGAACACATTTTTCGACCCAGATGGTGGGCCGATACTCTACCAAGTAGACGAATCGCAATTACCCTCATGGCTTACTTATAACCAAGGTAGTGGGGTTGGCGCGGACACAGGTACCTTCGTTGGTACACCAAGTCATGACGACGTGCAAGCGGGACCAGTCACCGTATGGATTAGAGCAAGCGACGGTACCGGTACGTCTTCTGATTTTGTTGTGTTAACAATAAGCCCTGTCGATATAAATCAACTGCCTGTTGCCGCTCTGTCAACCTTACTGGCGAACGACGCGACCGAGTTAGATGAGTACAATTTCCAGATACCAGGCACAACGTTTACTGATGCCGATGGTGATGCTTTAAGCTACGTTATTGATACTGCTACATTGCCAGGCTGGTTAACATTCGATCAGAACAGTGGTACGTTTACGGGGACGCCCCAACACGCGGATGTAACAACAACACCTGAGCTAATTTCAGTAACCGTATTCGACGGAACCGGTACATCAGTGGATACTGTGCTGATTAATATCAATGTTGTTGATATCAATCAACTGCCATCAAGAACGGTAACCAGCTTACAGGCTGATGATGCGACCGAGTTGGAACCCTATATGTTTCAAATTCCGGACATGCTCTTCACAGACCCCGACGATGATGATTTAAGTTACATCGTTGATCAGACTACCTTGCCTGCATGGTTAAGCTATTCTCAAGCTACCAATACATTTACTGGCACGCCTCAGCAGGGTGATGTAACCTCGACGCCGGCGGTGGTTTTGGTTACAGCATTTGATGGTACTGGTGAGTCACTGGGTGCCGTTAATGTCACGTTTAACGTACTTGATATCAATCAATTGCCTGTGCCAGCTGTCAACGTTATCCAGGCAGATGCTGCAACAGAAACACAAGACTACACATTTCAAATACCCGATAGCGCGTTTATTGACCCGGATGGCAATGCGCTAACTTACATTGTTGATGCTGCGACTTTGCCTGCTTGGCTAACATACGATCAAAGCACAGCAACCTTTGGTGGAGTGCCAACAGATACCGACAGCAATACCGGGCAACCGGTTTTGGTTGAAGTGCAGGCTTACGATGGAAGAGACTACTCATCTACTGTATTAGTCAGTATCCCCATTGCTAATATTAATCAAGATCCGGCTAACATAACACTAAGCTCAAGCAGTGTAATTGAATTAACACCTGGTGCTGTGGTTGGTCAATTATCCACTGCCGACCCAGATGCAGCCGACCTAATCCACACATATCAAGTGGTGGGTGATGATCGCTTCGAAGTGGTTAATAGCAGCTTGCAATTGAAACCCGCTGCTACGGTTGATATTGATGATGGCGACTCGATTACAGTCACACTGCAAAGTCAGGACGAACAAGGTGGCACGGTGAGCCAGGCAATTGAACTCGCCGTTGAGAATCTGAACGAGCCGCCAGTGATAAATTCGCCTGTGTTCCAGCCAACGCTGGCATTAGGAGCATCACTTGATCTTTCCAGTTTGAGTTTTGGCGACCCTGATAAAAATGACTCCGTTAGTTACGACATTCAACTCAGTAACGGGGATTCTTTGCCTGATTGGATAGTGCTTGATAAGGCTGCGCAAACACTGACTATTGGAAACGCACCTGAGGGTATCGAGAGTGTTAACCTGACCATTGTTGTTAAAGATGCGTTGGGTGAAACAGCCGAACAGCCATTGTTTATTACTGTTGAAAAAGCCCCTGTTCTGGCCGCAGCAACTGTAGAGGAAGAACCCGAGGTAATCATCGAGGCTGAAGAAACACCTGAGCCAGCAGTGGTTATTGAACAAGTTGCACCGCAGGAACAACCTGAGGCGGCACCTGCAACAGTCGAGCAGGAAATCGAGATTGACCGCGTGGTGTCCAGCGAAGAGGCGGAAAATGAAATTGATTTATCCAGCTTGATTCAACCATTGGAGACCATCGAGTTGGTTGAGCTTGACCAGCTGAATACTGACATTAATAGTATCACCAGAAATATCGACGTGATTACCAACGAGCAGTTCTTTGGTCTTGACCTGATGCTTGACCTTGATGCGGCATTTAGTCAGGAGTCCGATGTTGAATTTGGCGATATTGCCAGTGAGTTTGATCGCCAGAGAGAAGAGCTTAAAGAACAGGCAGCCAACAGTAAAACCCTTATAGGCAGCTCATTTACTATTTCATCAGGCTTATCGGTCGGTTACTTACTTTGGTTAATTCGGGGTGGAACTCTGATGGGCAGCGTGTTGTCGTCCCTGCCAGCGTGGCGCCTGGTTGACCCGTTGCCAGTGCTGGGGTCGCTTGGAGATGATTTGGATGGTGATGATGAATCCCTGGAATCCATGGTTAGCAACGATGACCCTGAAGATGCACCTACAAACGATGGGTCTGAGATTGAGTCGCCTGAGAATGAGTCATCTGGGATTGAGTCATCTGGGATAAAAAATAGGCATGATTCAAAGTAGGGTAGTTTTAGGTCGCAACTTTGCTGGTCCGGGTTTGAGTGGCCAGCATAAACAGGCATTCTAATCCTGCATCAAAACGCAGGCGTTTTTCCTGATTTGAAAATATGCCCCATTGCAGTAATAATGAGGCATATTCTTCTGATCAGGGGAAAGGCTTTGCCAGCTTTTAAGGTTGAACGTTCGATCGAAATCGATGCGCCCGCGTCACTTGTCAGAGACACAGTAGCCGATTTCAATACATGGCCTTCATGGTCACCTTGGTTGCTAATGGAGCCCGATGCCTCCGTCACTTATCAAGGTAAGCCGGGTCAATTAGGCCATGGCTACGACTGGGAAGGCGAGAAGGTCGGTGCTGGCGGAATGATATTAACCGCGCACGACGCCAACCGACTCGAATCGAAGTTAACTTTTCTAAAGCCTTGGAAATCAAAAGCTGATATTGCGTTTAATTTTGAATCAATTGCAGAGAATAAAACACGGGTCAAGTGGCAGATGGACAGCAGCTTGCCGTTTTTTATGTTTTTTATGGTCAATAAAATGAAGGCGTTTATAAGCTCAGACTATGATCGTGGTCTGCGAATGTTGAAAGACCAAATAGAACTGGGTAGTATCGCTTCAAAAATCACAGTAGAGGGTGTCGTTGATGCGCCTTTATGTTTGTATGCGGGCAAAACCCATAAATCCTCAATGACAGATATTGCCCAGTCCATGGAAGCCGCGTTCCCTGAAGTTTATCAAGCGGTGCAAAACGCTGACGCACAAATCAATGGCCAGCCGTTTAGCCTGTATAACGAAATGGATTTGGTCCAGCAAGCTTGTACTTACACAGCGGCTATACCATTGTCTGCATCGGTTGAGCTCGGTTCGGGCATTACTGTATCAGAGCGTCCCGCCTGTAAAGCACTCAAGGTTGTTCATGTGGGTGCATATCGGCATTTAGGTAATGCCTGGTCAACGGGAATGGGTGACATGCGACACCTGAAGCTTAAAACCGATAAGTCTAAGCTTCCGTTCGAAGTTTATGTAAACGACCCGCAAACCACACACGATGCAGATTTAATCACTGAAATATACCTGCCTGTGCGCGGCTGAACACTTGCGGCGCTGAGCTTGCAACATTAGGATAGCGGTGTTAATTGGGTGCTAGTGCATCCAGTATGCGCGCCCAACTGCGCGTGCCTTTGTGAAAACTTTTAAGATCATATTTTTCGTTAGGTGAGTGTATGGCATCGTCGTCCTGGCCAAAGCCTACTAACAGGCTATCCATAGCCAAAATGTCCTTTATATGGCCAACAACAGGAATGGAACCGCCGCATCCTGCGTATACAGCATCGTTTTCCCATTCCTCGCACAGGGCTGCGTGTGCGCGAGCAAATTCAGGTGCGTCTATGGGCATGACGGTGGCCGCTGATGCGTCTTTTGAATGAAAAGTGACACTGCAATCTTCGGGTAAATGATCACGTACATACTGTTGAAACGTTTGCTGAATTTTGTCGGGGTCTTGTTCGCCAACCAGACGGAAACTGACCTTCGCAGAGGCCTCTGATGGCAGCACGGTTTTAAAACCTTCGCCGGTATAGCCGCCCCAAATCCCGTTAACATCAAATGCAGGTCTTGACCAAATTTGTTCTAAAACCGAATAACCTGCTTCACCAGCGGGTTTTGACAGGCCGACACCACCAAGAAAGTCAGCCTCGTTGTGATTCAAGGCTGACCATTGTTGCTTAATTTGCTCTGAAGGTTCACTGACCCCATCGTAAAAGTTATCGAGCGTGATGCGACCATTGTCATCGTGTATACCAGCCAGTATTTTATTGAGCACCCGTATCGGGTTAATAGCCGGCCCGCCGTACATACCAGAGTGCAAGTCGAGAGACGGTCCGGTAATAGTAAATTGCTCTCCAACCATGCCACGCAACATAGTAGATATTGCAGGCGTGTTGCTGTCCCACATGCCGGTATCGCACACCAGTGCGATATCCGCTTTGAGCAAGTCAGCATGGTTTTGCATAAACGGAATGAGCGAAGGCGAACCGCTTTCTTCTTCACCTTCAAAAAACACAGTGATATTGGCGGGAAGGGAGCCTGTGACGTTTTTCCAGGCACGGCATGCTTCAACGAATGTCATTAGCTGGCCTTTGTCATCGGCAGCCCCTCGCGCTCGGATAACTTTACCGTTGGGTGTGTCTTCAATTGTTGGGTCAAATGGCGCGTTGTTCCACAGCGATATTGGGTCTACCGGCTGTACATCATAGTGGCCATAAAATAATAGATGAGGCTTGTCTTTACCGGAGTGCAGTTTTCCAACCACCATTGGATGGCCGGTAGTATCGTGACGGGTGGCATCAAATCCGATTTTTGTGAGATCTTGAACCAGCCAGTCAGCGGCTTTAATGCATTCCTGCGCGTATTGTGTGTCAGTAGAAATGCTTTCAAGGCGCAAGAGCTCAAACAGCCGCTCGAGCGACTGAGCCTGATGGTTGTCTATATCATTTAAAACGGCCTGCAATTGACTCATTGTGTCGCGCTCTCGTTGTTGATGACTTACGCTTCGGCAGTCTCAGTTAATTGCACAAGTAGATCTTTGGCGTCGATTTGATCGCCGGTTTTAACCAGCAATTCGCTGATAACACCATCAACATCAGAATATATGGCCGTCTCCATTTTCATGGCTTCGATTGACAATAAGACATCACCCGCTTTGACTGATTGTCCGTTTGACACATTGACAGTTGAAACGACGCCTGGCATTGGAGCGCCCACCTGTAGTTTGTCATCAGGGTCAGCTTTGGCCCTGACCGCAGATGCACCAGTTGCACCGTGGATGCGATCTGGAACTTGTATTGAACGAGGTTGCCCATTGAGTTCGAAGAAAACCCTGACCAGGCCTTTTTCATTTGTATCGCCGACAGCCACACAACGGACGACTAATGTTTTGCCTTGCTCAATGTCAATGAACAGTTCATCACCAACTTTTAAACCATAAAAATACACAGGTGTTGGTAACACACTGGTTGGGCCATACTCAGCCTGTGCACCTATAAAGTCGGTAAACACTTTAGGGTACATATTGTAAGAAGCCAATGCTTGTTGTGATATTTCTATTTGAAGTGTTTCTTCTAGATTTTCTCGAGTTTTTTCCAAATCCACTGGCGGTATTGAGGCGCCAGCCCGATCGGTTAAGGGCTTGTCACCTTTGAGAACTTTATTTTGAATTTGCTCGGGCCATCCTCCCGGGACTTGGCTGAGCTCGCCTTTCATTAGTGACACCACAGAATCCGGGAAGGCGATTTCGCGGTCAGGGTCAACCACATCGTCGATTTTTAAATCTTGAGAGATCATCATTAATGCGAGATCACCAACCACTTTTGATGATGGTGTGACTTTAACAATATCGCCCAGCATATCGTTTACATCTGCATAAGCTTGGGCCACTTCATGCCAGCGAGAGGCTAATCCTAACGAGCGTGCCTGCTCTTTTAAATTGGTGAACTGACCACCTGGCATCTCGTGCAAGTAGACCTCGGATGCAGGACCCTTAAGATCACTTTCAAAAGCGGCATACTGCGCTCGTACCGATTCCCAATAGAATGAGATACGTTGAATCGCGTTCTGATCAAGTTCAGGGTCGCGTTCATCGCCTGCCAACGCTGCGACTATTGAACCAAGGCAAGGTTGAGAGGTATTGCCTGAAAAAGCATCCATGGCTGCATCAACTGCATCAACACCTGATTCAACGGCGGCTAAAACCGTCGCGGCTGATATACCCGATGTATCGTGTGTATGGTAATGCACGGGTAAGCCAACTTCTGAACGCAAAGCTTTAAACAAAATTCGTGCGGTAGCGGGGCGCATCAGGCCTGCCATGTCTTTTATGCAAATGATGTGGGCACCAGCTTTTTCAAGCTCTTTAGCCATTTTCAAGTAGTAGTCAAGATTGTACTTAGGCTTGGCCCCATTCAGCATATCGCCTGTATAGCAAATAGCGGCTTCGCACAACTTGTTCTCTTCAAGCACGGCATCCATAGAGACGCGCATGTTATCTATCCAGTTAAAGCAATCGAATACGCGGAATAAATCGACACCACCCGACGCTGCCTCTCTGATAAAGTGCTTGACCACGTTGTCTGCGTAGTTCGTGTAACCAACACCATTTGCACCGCGAACAAGTGCTTGCAACAAAATGTTTGGTGCGCGCTCGCGTATTAGGGCCAGGCGTTCCCATGGGTCTTCTGTCAAGAAACGCATGCTGACATCAAAAGTAGCACCGCCCCAACACTCTAGCGATAGCAGTTCAGGCATTGCTTTGGCATAGGCACCGGCGATGTTGGCTATGTCGTAGGTTCGCATGCGGGTAGCCAGTAGTGATTGTGGCGCATCGCGCATGGTAGTGTCAGTTATTAAAATCTGTTTTTGCTCGCGCATCCATTGAGAGAATTTTTGTGGACCATCGCGATCAAGACGATTGCGCGTGCCTTCGATCACTGACTTATCGAACCACGGCGCGTCCATAAGCCGCTCGTCTACACGCGGTTTTGGGCGGTCACGCGTATCAGGGTGTCCGTTAACAGAGACATCGGCAATGTAGTGCAACAGCTTGGTTGCTCTGTCTTGACGCTTGACCTGCTCAAAGAGCTCTGGGGTGGAGTCTATAAATTTTGTTGTGTATGTATTGTTTAAAAATTCCGGATGACCAATGATATTTTCCAGAAACGTCAAATTGGTTGCCACACCACGGATACGAAATTCACGCAAAGCACGGTCCATGCGTTTAATGGTTTCTTCAGCAGTGGGTGACCAGGCCGTGACTTTCTCTAGTAGTGGATCGTAAAAGCGATTGATCACTGCACCAGAGTAAGCGGTGCCTCCATCGAGTCGAATACCAAAGCCTTGCGCACCACGGTACGCAGTTATTCGACCATAGTCAGGAATAAAATTTTGTTCTGGGTCTTCGGTGGTAATGCGGCACTGCATAGCATGACCATTTAATACGATGTCTTCTTGTGCTGGCACGCCAGATTCAGGTGTGCCGATTTTTTCGCCTTCCAGTAAATGTATTTGCGCTTTGATAATATCGATACCGGTAACCTCTTCAGTTACGGTGTGTTCAACCTGTACGCGCGGATTAACTTCGATGAAATAGAAGTCTTCACTTTCCATATCCATCAAAAATTCGATGGTACCAGCGCCAACATAGTTTGTTGAATTACCTATTTTTAAGGCATAGTCGGAAATTTCTTTACGTTTGGCATCAGACAAATACGGTGCAGGAGCGCGTTCAACCACTTTCTGGTTGCGTCGTTGTACAGAACAGTCACGCTCAAACAGATGAACACAATTACCATGTGTATCGCCAAGAATTTGCGCTTCAACGTGACGTGCACGCTCCACCAGTTTTTCCAGATAAATTTCGTCTTTACCGAATGCTGACCGAGCTTCGCGCTTGGCTTCTTCTACCTCAGTGTCTAAATCGGCTTCGCTGCGAATCACACGCATACCGCGACCACCGCCACCCCAAGAGGCTTTTAACATAAGCGGATAGCCGATTTCGCCGGCCATTTTTTTAATGGTGGGCATGTCATTAGGGAGTGGTTCTGTAGCCGGCACGACGGGCACACCTGCTTTTATTGCTAAATTACGCGCAGCAACTTTGTTGCCCAATGAGCGCATGGTCTCAGCACGTGGGCCTATAAACAGGACGCCAGCGGCATTGCAGGCGTCAACGAATTCGGGCGACTCGGACAGCAGGCCGTAGCCTGGGTGAATGGCATCAGCGCCGCAAAGCTTGGCAACACGCAGTACCTCTTCGATAGAGAGGTAAGACTCTATGGGACCCATGTCGGTGTCCAAATGTGGACCTTTGCCGACTTGGTAGGCCTCGTCGGCTTTGAAGCGATGTAATGCTAATTTATCTTCTTCTGCCCAGATGGCGACTGTTTTGATTTCCAGCTCGTTAGCTGCACGAAATACTCGGATGGCGATTTCTGAACGATTGGCGACCAGCAGTTTTTTGATAGGCAACTCGGTATCCTCTGGAACGGGCTAATAATAAAGAGTAGTTTAGCAGCCCTCGCAGAGCTTATGCCCTTGTCAAAAGCAATAGTGTTTATTCGTTTAGCTCGAATTCAAAGGTGATGGTGACCTCATTGCCGACCCAGGTCGGGTCCGGCTGGCTTTCCAGACCCAGTTTATAGGCGGTGCGATCGACCGTAAATTCGCCTGAGGCTAGCTTTGTGCCGGTTGTGTTGGTTTGTGTGTCATTGATTTGCATAACAAAGGTTTGTTCTTGGGCAATGCCTTTGATCGTTAGAGTTCCAGTGACCAGTATCTGACCCTGTTCGTTTAGCGCCATGTTTGAAGACTCGAATAGCGAGGTAGGGTGTGTGTCGCTATCGAACCAGTCAGGATCGGGAAGAGAGTTTTGAACTTGAGCGTTTTCTGAAATGACTGATGATGTCGTGACGGTGGCGTTGAGCGTGCTGCTCGCCAAATCATCGGGGTTAAACGTTGTAATAACGGTCGACTCGGGGAAAGTAATGTTTGTCTCATCGCCTGAAACCATGGCCGTGGCTTGTACTGCACTGCTGCCAGCGCTGAATTTAGCTGCCGATGATGATTGAAGTTGGGCGTAAGCGAAGACGGTTGCCGCGATACCCAATGCCAGTGCCAGCAACAATTTAGCGAAGGTTTTTCCTGTACCCGCATCACTGCTGGGTAACATGCGCCTCATCACTGTGTCTTTATCAACAAAGTGATGCTTTAATGCTGCCGCTACGTGCAGCAGTAAAAGTGCGATCAGTATACCGGTTGCAATCTCGTGTACTTCTTCGAAAAGTTTGGTGGCGGCTTGCTTACCAACAATGTTATCCAGCCAGGGAATATGAGGCCAGGGTATAACATTAAATAATAACGTATCGATATCAAGTGGTGATACCGATACCAGCATCCAGCCGGTGATGGGTGCGATAAACAGCAATGCATATAAAACTACGTGCGAGACGCTGGATGCCAAACGTTCCCAGGCTGGAGCGTTGGCAGGGTGGGAAGGGGATACGTGTGTTACACGCCATATTAATCGGCCCACAGCCAACAATAAAATAAGGATGCCAACGGTTTTATGCCATTGGACAAGTGAAAAGCGCAAGGGGTCTGTCTGATCAAGACCAACCATAAACTTACCTAAAGCAAGCATGGCCACAATGAGAAACGCCATCAACCAGTGAAGGCTGATGGCGATGTTACTAAATCGCATTACGTCGCTACTGTTCATTTGTTCAGGCTAACCAGCACAGTGTTTGTCTCACTATAACCACAGTTGGTCGTTTGCAATTTTTTAGCTCTTGTTTGTTCTACTCTCGTTTACGCTACGTGCTGATGAATAGAAACAGAGCAAGCTGTTACTCAGACTTAAGCATCTCGGCAGTGATGTTCAGTGCCACCTCGTCACTGACATGCGGTATAGCTGCTTTCATACCGAATTCTGATCGCATCAGTTCGCTTGAAGCTTCAAGGCCGATTACTGGTGTGCCGCTCATAGGGTGATTCATGGCTGCGTTGATCACCACGTTGATAGACACTGGCTTACTTTCGCCTTTGATGGTCAAGTCGCCCATCACTGTATAGTTGCCGTCACGCGCCGCCTCTACACTTGTAGAGTTGAAAGTGATTTCAGGGTGTTTGGCGGTATCAAAAAATTTGTCGCCGGTTAAATGACTTTTCCAAATATCGGAGCCAGCCACAATACTGTTGGCATCGATAGTGACGGCAACGGTAGTCTTGGTTGGGTCTTCGCTGTCAAAGTTCATGTCGATCGCAAAGTCGTCAAAGCTTAAAACCGGATTTGAAAGGCCTAAGTGGTTATAGGTGAAAGTCACGTAGGCGTGGGTTGGGTCAACGGCGTAGTTGCCTGACGGCACACCTGATAGATCGGCTGCCTGACCCAATGTTGTTGCGCTTAGAGTTGCTGCTGCCACAATGGCACGAAGTGCGGTTGATTTCATCGATTTGGTTTTTCCGAATGTTGTTGTTTTTGATTGATGCAGAGTGAATCGGACGGCTTCACTTTGCGGCTACTGTATTTTACAAGCTGATTGTTGCGTTGAGATGACACAATATCAACAGATTCAGAGTGATAGAGCAAGAAAAAGTTCCCGGCTGGGCGGCTGGCTGGTGCTTAAGGGGGTGGCGCGCCCGGAAGGATTAATCAAATCCGCTAAGGCGGATTTGACCCCTTCGGGGCTGCGCGGCTAGAGCCGCTTGTTGCACATTGCTTCCGCAATGTGTCGAACCTCCGACCACCTGGTTCGAAGCCAGGTACTCTATCCTTATAAATCAAAGACTTAGGTTTTGATTCTATACAAAGACCCCCTATTTACCCCTAAGTGTTATGAGGTTTACAGCGATTGTTGTAAAGAGTCTGCACGGAGGCATTTAAACATTGTTGCCCCTATTTTCTGCAAGGTATTTTTTAAGGGTGCGAGTGTTTCATTCCGAAAATTTGCGAGCAACTTCGCTGAGTAAAATGCTAGCAGGAAAATGAAGGAAGAGCGTCTGGCAACGACGATTGAAAGCAACACGTAAGGATAGGTTCGTGGTAAAGATGGCGCGCCCGGAAGGATTCGAACCTCCGACCACCTGGTTCGAAGCCAGGTACTCTATCCAACTGAGCTACGGGCGCTCTTTTATCACATTTGACACGTATCACATTTAACACGGTCACTGACTAGTGGTGCTTTCGCACCTTTTTCAGAAGGATTAATCAAATCCGTTAGGGCGAACATGCCCACGGGCAGATTATACCTCACATAGATAGATCGTGGAAAAACGGGCCACTCATGCCGATCAGGTCAATAATTGAACACATTTTCTGGCTGAAGCTCAGGTAATCTAGGATAGCCTGGATTTACCAGCGCGGTAATCGCGATAAGCGATAAGCAGCATTGTGGTGTCGTCTTCGGTTGGTACCCAGTTCAGTTCTTTTTCTGCTTTACTGCAATCGAGTACACAGGTTTCATCAGCGATAAGGTACTGCTCGGGGTCCATTATCGGTTTGCCAATGCGATCGAGGAAAGCCAAAACCGCTTTCACGGCGAATGCGGGAGTTGGTATCAAAATCGATTTGCTGTTTGCTTCTTTTATTAAAGTCACCAACAGATCATTAACGGATGGCGGGTTACTTGACCCCAAGTTGTAGCTTTCGTTTGGAAAACCAGCTTCAATGGCGGCCAGGCAAGCACCTGCGCAGTCACCAACTGAGATAAACTGATAAAAATACTTACCATTGCAAGTCAGGTAATTTTGGCAGGTAAGTAGTTATACTTAGACAACTTTGCGTATAGTTTTTCGCGAAACAGCGAAAGTGATAGCACGTTACTCCGCATACCCAACATTTTGCTTTCATGTAACGTTGGATACAGTATTTGTACCAATTGGGCTGGTGGGGCAACTTCTACATCTGTTCTAGCGTCCAAATGGTGTGTTTACTATGGTAAGAAGGTATAACCCTGTGAGAAATTCAAGCGCTTTATGTCACGATATCGCCCACCCAGCCCGCGCTCATCGCCCTACATCAGTAAAGAGGGTTTTGAAAAATTACAACAAGAACTCAAAAATATCTGGTCTCGTCGAGCTGATGTCACCGCCGCGTTATCTGCAGCCGCGGCTGAAGGAGATCGCTCTGAAAACGCTGAATATATTAAAGAACCCTCATAATTATACTTTAATATGCTAATGAATTTATAGCTATGTATTATGGATTAGTATAGATACCTTTATCACATACTATTTTTGTGATTGCAGAGCTACTCGATCCTGTATCGGATAGCCATGGCCTCAGTGGCGGTGGTTCATCCCCACATGCGTGGGGAACGGTCCTCGAGTCCTCCGGCGGTCGCTTGCGCTTCCGGTTCATCCCCACATGCGTGGGGAACGGCACCAGCAGACAAAGTACAATCATTTATGGGGCGGTTCATCCCCACATGCGTGGGGAACGGGGGAACTACCGACGACCGGGGGCGGGGTCTCGCGGTTCATCCCCACATGCGTGGGGAACGGGTGCCGCCGTGGTAAGCGTTGAAACCTCGGAACGGTTCATCCCCACATGCGTGGGGAACGGTTCGCGGACGTCGCGCCGATAATCCGCCCCTTCGGTTCATCCCCACATGCGTGGGGAACGGTTATGAATCAGCACTCAATGATGAAAAAATCACGGTTCATCCCCACATGCGTGGGGAACGGCGAGATTTGCGGGGAGCTTTGAAAAGTGCAGCCGGTTCATCCCCACATGCGTGGGGAACGGGCATAGAAGCCATAGATTTGTTTAGAGAATCGCGGTTCATCCCCACATGCGTGGGGAACGGGAACCGGTGCCACATGCTGTCGAACCCATTCGCGGTTCATCCCCACATGCGTGGGGAACGGTGCAGGTGACGGCTCCATTGTACAAACACCAGCGGTTCATCCCCACATGCGTGGGGAACGGGCAACTAATACAGCGTCTGCGCGGATGCGATCCGGTTCATCCCCACATGCGTGGGGAACGGTCTTCAGCGGCAATCAATACAGACGCCGCTTGCGGTTCATCCCCACATGCGTGGGGAACGGAACGCAGCCATATCCAGCTCGTGCTTGCTTTCCGGTTCATCCCCACATGCGTGGGGAACGGACATCGTTACTCGCGGCGGGCGCTGTCTCATCCGGTTCATCCCCACATGCGTGGGGAACGGTGTAAATCTATCGCTGGTAGATCATCAATAGCCGGTTCATCCCCACATGCGTGGGGAACGGGTATCGTGATCTCACTCGTGCCGTGGATTCAGACGGTTCATCCCCACATGCGTGGGGAACGGGCGGATACCGCGCGTTCCTTTTGTGCTACTCGCGGTTCATCCCCACATGCGTGGGGAACGGGCCAGCAATCGCAGTATCACGAATGTTGAATGCGGTTCATCCCCACATGCGTGGGGAACGGGCAATCCGGACAGGTTCAAGTATACGTCCGAGCGGTTCATCCCCACATGCGTGGGGAACGGTCACGCTCACCAGTTTTGTTGTTCTCTTTGATCGGTTCATCCCCACATGCGTGGGGAACGGGCAATCCGGACAGGTTCAAGTATACGTCCGAGCGGTTCATCCCCACATGCGTGGGGAACGGTCACGCTCACCAGTTTTGTTGTTCTCTTTGATCGGTTCATCCCCACATGCGTGGGGAACGGAACGTAAACAACGCAGCCGTTCAATACAATGTCGGTTCATCCCCACATGCGTGGGGAACGGATATTGCTGACAATGTTTCATCTAAAGATGTGCGGTTCATCCCCACATGCGTGGGGAACGGCCGTCGCATCAAATCGGCCCAACGTATAACGCCGGTTCATCCCCACATGCGTGGGGAACGGATTCAAAAGCCAATGTTAGTTACAGGCCGGTGCGGTTCATCCCCACATGCGTGGGGAACGGATGGAGTGACGATGCAACACGATGAAGAATGGCGGTTCATCCCCACATGCGTGGGGAACGGAGCAATGGCCGCATCGCGCGCATGGTACAACGCGGTTCATCCCCACATGCGTGGGGAACGGTTCAACTGGAGATTGCTTTGGAACACAGACAACGGTTCATCCCCACATGCGTGGGGAACGGGTGAAATCGTCACGCTCGAGTGGGAGAATATCCGGTTCATCCCCACATGCGTGGGGAACGGCGGTATCCGTCTGAGTGCCAACCTGGGCGACCCGGTTCATCCCCACATGCGTGGGGAACGGCTCCACAATCCGAGCAACCAAAGGCGCTGATACGGTTCATCCCCACATGCGTGGGGAACGGTTGGTCCGATTCCTTGCCAGCATTGGCCTTTGCGGTTCATCCCCACATGCGTGGGGAACGGCCATCTTGGGCAATTCGAAACGCATGGGCTGACGGTTCATCCCCACATGCGTGGGGAACGGTTCATGATCGCCAAAGTTGCCAACAATATCGCCGGTTCATCCCCACATGCGTGGGGAACGGTCCTAACCCAAGACGAACAAAACGCCAGAACCCGGTTCATCCCCACATGCGTGGGGAACGGATGCAATCCAGTTTTCGTCCTGTTGATCAACCCGGTTCATCCCCACATGCGTGGGGAACGGATTAGCGACAAGCAAGTATCCGAGCTGGTTGGCGGTTCATCCCCACATGCGTGGGGAACGGAAGTCGGCTCTGATTTCAATGCCTCAGCTGCCCGGTTCATCCCCACATGCGTGGGGAACGGATGATGTCGATGCCATAGTACTTTCTGGCGGGTGGTTCATCCCCACATGCGTGGGGAACGGTCTATTTCTAACCTATTGAATTCTAATTGTAAAAGAGCGGTTCGGCAATCTACCGATTTTAAGGTTCTGAATTATCATTAAAAACACGGCAAGCAACGGCAGGTGAAAACTGGACTAATCGAAGACCATCGGAATCAATTGGCATCCTTCGATTCTCACCATAGGTGATGAAATCGAATCCACTTTCAGTGTTTGTTTGCCAACTCATGACCACATTGCCGTCATCTGCCAAGCCGTTGACCTGTTCCCAGATCATTTCGCGGATGCGCGTAGATGTATTGCCGACATAAACACCAGCGCGCACTTCGAGCAGCCACACGGCGAGTCTACCTCTGAGTCTTGGTGGCACACGTTCTGCCACAATGACAACCATGCTCATAACTCAGCCACTTCTATGCCCAGCATCCCCGATGCTATCTGGTTCAGGGATGGCCGGTGGCTGTGCTTCAGGTGCTGGAGGGGGTGGAGTGATGTCTCCCGCAGCGAGTACATCCTCAATCATGGGAATAAGACGATTCAATACTTTGGTTTTTCGAAATGCGTCGCGGCATTTTATTCGAACTTGCCGTTCTGGTGAGCTAAGATTTGCTGCAGCCACCTCAAATGCTACAGGGACTACCGTTTCGAACTTTATAATATCGGCAATATCGTAAACAAATGACAGAGGTTTACCTGTGTGCAGAAAACCAATGGCCGGTGCATATCCAGCGGCCAAAATCGCCGCTTCGGTCACACCATACAAACATGCAGTTGCGGCACTTATGCATTGATTCGGCACATCGCCAGCTAACCAGTTTTTGGGATCATACTTTCGACCCTTCCAGTTTACGCCATGTTGATTGGCTAGAATCTCGTACGTCTTGCGCACACGGGAGCCTTCGATTCCCCTGAGCTGATCAACACTTCGCCTTTCAGGTGGTGGTTCGCCAAAGCGTAACTCGTACATTCGCCTAACTACTTTGAGTCGTAACGACTCATCTAGCGCAAGGCTTGCCTGATAGAGAAGTTTGTCACTTCTTGCACCCCCAGGTTGACCAGCAGAATAGAGTCGAACACCGGCATCCCCAACCCAAATTATGAGTGTGCCAACTTGTGCCGCCAGTTTAATCGCAGCATGACTGACGCGTGTGCCGGGCTCGAGCATCAAGCACGCAACTGAGCCCACAGGAATCTGAGTGCGAATCCTGTCTTCTTTTTCTATAACCACAAATGCACCATCGCGCACATCAATCTGTGCGGTGCCGATGAACATCATGGAGCTTCGATTTTTGATGGGAATAGGTTTAAGCGGAAGGAAAGAGGACATTTTTGTCAGCGGTGATTGTTCTATCAGTAACGCTTTATCAACATTAATCCATTGCCAAAAGCTTTAGCTTTTCCAAACCCTTGAGCTATGGAGGCAAGTAACTGCTTACTGTCCTTGACGATCATATGCCCTTCAAGATCCAGAACTCCAAAACGAGCATCGGATGCCCCACGGCGCGGTACACGTTGTGTACTGTACGACTGCGCCAAAACGAGTTCAGGCTCAAAGCCGCACCTGTGACCTTGTTTGTCCATCCAATCGCGAGCGGCTGTTTGTGTTTTTTCGTCTCTAGAGTCAGCCCGATTTGGAAAAAGGTCAGTCGTCTCTGTCTCAGCATTATGCAAAGTATCCATAACGATGTCGTGCCGCACTTTCTTTTTACCAGAGGCACCTTCAGCCCAACGACTAACCACCGCATTGACTCTCAGTGAAAATGCTAATCTATCTCCGCTAGCCAAAGAAGGCGCAAACTCACGACTGTTTAGATCAAAAAGGTTGTGCTGGTCTACGGGAAGGCGTTGAGAGAGCAGCATGAACTTGCCACCACTATCGGCTCGCCACAGAAAATCTCTCTTTCGATCTGAACTATCTGCAAACAGCGACCACAACAGTTTGTGATGAGCATCCAATGTTGTATTTACATCGTTGGGATCGAGTAGTGCTGCGAGCGTGTTGGTGCTGGCATCTCTGTTTAACGTGGCTCGAGACAAATAAAGACTACTCATGCGCAATCTCGCACATGCAACGGAACCACAACTACAGCCCGGTTTGCAAATTGCCAACGCTGACGATCACCTGGAGCATCCCAGCGCGTTTGGCGAGTTGCACCGTTTGGAAGTTTGGCAAGAGATCCTGCTTCACAAACAGCAAATTGCTCAGCGTGCCGTTGATGTGGTAGTGAAGGAGTCGCTGGGTCTGCATTATAGGATCGCATTGCGCTGATTGGATCAGTACCTGACACTATGCGAGGAGCCAGAGGATCGGTAAGTGGGCAGGCCTTTCTTCCGAAGTACAAAACATAGTGAGGTTTACGTAGTGAATCAGCAATTGCCGATAGTGACCAATGGGCGTTTTCTTTCGCGTCGATGGCAATATCCACCGTCACATCTTGTCGGTATTCGCGATAGGTAATAGTCGTGTTGAGCTTGCCTGATGCAGTAGCGCGCTCAAGCGCTTCTTTACGCGACATGGGGTTTCTAGCCGCAGCCGATGGTATTGTCTGACTGGTGTGAAAGTCTATTAGCAAAGTACCGGCACTGCGAACTAAAACCGCCACACCATAGTCAGTGGCTAATGACGATTGCCCAGCGGTGTCGTTGCGATCGATCCCCAAGGCTGCACCTACCATCCCCAAGACGGCAGATTTGCCGGGCCATCTGTGGCTACCTCTGCGTGAGTGACCAGCCACATCTCCCATTGCGCTTAAAGCTGCTGTAAGTCGCATTACAAGAAACTCGCTCACAGGATCAGGCGCCTCGTGCCAAAGCAACGACATCATCAATGGTGCCAGCCAATGCGCGCACATTCATGCAAGCGGTTGCATCTGAACATGCCCCGTAAGCTTTTGTCAGCGCCTCGGAATGTGATTCGAGAGCGCTGATTGACACTTGAACGACATCATCGCCAGAGACGGGCTTCATAAAAGCTGGGGCAAGGCTGCGCGGTTGTTGATCACCACGCTCAGCAAGGAGGTAGTCTGCGCGTGTATGATGCGCAAAGCTTGCGCGTTTTCCAGAAGGTGTAGCGCTCGTTAGCGCATGAATGTATCCTTCAATCGCTTCATCTGCCAACACAGTGTCACCACCCAGATTATTCTCCAGTAAGCCGCGATCTATACAAGAATAGACATAGAAAACCCCAGATCCAAATCCTGCCTCTCCTATAAATCCTGCACCTGCATCTTCGCTGGATTTCTTTAAATCATCGACGGCGGTGTAATAGTCATCCTCCACTATCGCACGGTGTGTTGTAAACGCATGAGAGAGCTGAACGGCAGCCTCACGGTTAAATTCTGGATCATCTGCCAGCATTCGTCCGAACATTGCGATATCTGCAGCACCATCGGCGGTTCTGAGGATATAGTTTTTCAGCTCTTTCTTGTCAGGCAGTTTCTCACCGTTTGCCGCACGTTCCGCCCAGTCAAGGGCAGCAGCACGTTCTTCTGGAGAGATAAATGCAAGCTGACGGGTTCTCACGTGTGCAGCGTTCTTTTTAATTGCCTCTGCATCCACCTTGCCGAAAACATCAGTAATCGCCTCTGCTATTGCCGCGCGATCTTTATCATTTAGCGTTTTGTCTTTAAGAGCGTCTAATACAACTTCGCCAATGCGCTGGGTGCGCGCCCCAAGTTTGCCGCTTAGCTGTTGTTGAAACCGATCAGATGTTCGTATGGCTCTTTTTAGCGCCTGACTTGAAAGGCGCAGCCGAGGAGCACCTCCGTAAATGGCACTTTTAGGGCGGCCAGTATCATCCCTGTTGGGGTTTGATAACGGGTAGCTTGTAAGGCAGTGCAGTTGGATAAATTGGCTCATGGAGTAGGATTCTCAGAAGAAGTCGGGTCGGTTTCAGATGCTGTCGTCAGATGTCTAGTGGCCCCCACGTAGTCAAACATCCAATCGGCACGCAGTCGCTGACCACGATCGCCGCTGTCCCAGAAAAGCCAGGCGTAGGCCAGCTGCTCTACGTTTACGTTTTGGCCCAGTAAAGCAATTGCCCGCCGAAATGCAGTCATGCGTTCAGCACCTGAAGCACTTTGCATCAATGTGCGAAACCGAACCTCTGACATCAATCGATTGTCACCATTGGTTTGCCCCAGTTTGGCCGCGATGGCGCGTTCTTTAGAGTCTTGCCTTACGTGTGCAAGAATCGTCGCTAAAGTACAAGCGGTTGTTCGATCCTCAAACGAGTGGCGGTTGAGTCTTATTGCAAGTTCGACTGCGCAGGGATGTAATAGTGCCTCCTGGGGTGTTGCAACTCTTCGTAGTTGTGCCAAACCGGCGTTATCGGGTTTGGCACCATCGGGTTGAATCTGGTGCCACCACAGACTGGCTTTTCGCTGTGGACTACTGTCATCGGTCATGACTGATTTCCGTCGCTTGTTTACGTTTTTTAGGTTCGGGCGCTTGCAACCTTAGCTGGCTGTACAAGGCGACACCGTTTTTACCATATCCGAGCAATGTGAACTTCAGGCTTTTTCTTGCGTCGGCAATATCTTGGGCGCGCTCGGGTTTTCGGTCCGAAAAACCTTCAAGTGCATTACTGTCGAACAGTTTTATGGCGTGTTCTTCTAAGGTTTTTAGCCATTGCTCGCCAACCGTAGCGTCTTCTGGATTGAATAGCAATTCACTGAGCGCCGTATGAAAACCTTCTTCGGTATTGTCGTAAAACTCCGCCTTTGCATTAGCAACTAATCCCTTGTCCGATGCGTCAATTAACAATGCACGTTTAAGACATACTACGAGATGACCAGCCACCACGTCTGCCGCTTTCACTAGTCTGCTGGCTGTCTCTTCTATCAATGTGGCATTGGCATTTACTGGAAGCGGCGCAAACCCTTCGATAAAGTCCACAGGTTTCATGTTGTCCATGGCCCATCCACCGACAATAAGGCGTATATGCGATTGCTCTGAATCACATCTCTTGTTTTTGAAGCGTGTAACACATTCCGCAAGGTAGCGAAGTTTGTTCTGAGGGTCCTGAATCGAAATGCCGATAAACTGACGATAGCCCAGGCGTCCGGGCTTGGGGTGGACTGGCAGTGCTTCCTCACCGGCTTTAATTCTGTAGTACGGAGAGCTGGGGTGTCTCCACACGCCATAGTTGTTGCCATAAGGCTTCTGTATGACCCCACTGATCATCAGTTCATCCTTCATTCCTGTCATTGAGCAATACCCCGGTGACTGATCAAACTCCAATCGCAACTGCCGCGGCATTCCAAAAAAAGCAGACCACGGTGTTGAGTCATCATCACGCTGCGGTGAATGAACTTCGCTACCTTTAAGTTTAGAATTAACCGTTTCTGCTAGCCACGGAAACGCAAGATGCGCTTGATCTTGGTCAACAGGCTGTCCTGGTGGTGTGTTTGCATAGGCTATTTCCCATAGCGTGGCATCTGCACAAGGTTCAACCAGCGTTACCAATGGACCGCCGCCACGCATGGAAGTCCTGTTGCCTGCACCACCAGCTGGCGCAAAGTTCTGGAAGGTGTACAGTGCAATGGCAGCAGCGGCGCTGCCTAGCCTGTCATAGCGATCTCGACGGACCATCATGTCAGCGTTGTTTTTTGCTGTTTGGTCTCCAGCAGAATCCAATAACAGCATATCTACACCTGACACATTTCCCGACAGTGATTCTAGGGATTGCATAAAGCGAGGACCGTTTCCGCCCAGAGTGAACCAAACAGAAAAGCTGTCCAAGCGTTCTACCAGCTCTTTGTGTAGATCATCATCAATTTGATCGATATAGTCGTCATCTTCTTCAGGCGGCATGGCCGCATACACAAGCCCAATCAACAACTCCAAACAAGCGAGATTAAAATCAGGTCTCGGCCACATCAACGCTACGGCTGGATCATGTCGATCCGCGATATCAGCAGGTCGAATGTTGTCCAGTGCGCCGGATTGACGTCGCACCGGTATCCAGCGATCAGTGATTATATTCACGCTGTCTCCTAACTGTTCCAGCAAGTGTAAAACAAGCGTGACATGAATTGCAGAAAATTAATAGACGAGGCTCTGTTATATTTCAAGTGTCGACAAAGAATAACCCTGTCGTAGTGTTGTACCCTACACCAGAGGCTATCTGACCATCTTCCTGGACTATAAGCACGGCAATCGTGGCCTTTTGCCAGTTAAACCATAATGTTTTCAGTTCAACAACTCTTGGGTCAGACTGCATCTTCTCAAGTTCAGGTATACCCTCATATTTGCGTCGAGACAAACTGACCGTCGAGGCTGCTTGAGAACCCGTGTGTGATTCTATCCATGGATCTAGTTCGCCATCATCGCTAACTTTGACCAAGAACAAACTGATTGTTGGTTGTCCCAGTCGGGTGGGATATGTGGCCTCAGTGGACAGTGTCCCAAGCTCTAGGTATCCATTATTTATTACCACCACATTTCCGGCACCTATAGCCGTTGCCGCCATTCGCTGGCCTTCGGCCTCAATTGCCTCATGCTCGATTGATGTCGGAACATCTGGTGCAAGGTTGCCTGCAACCCTCTCGAGTAATTCTGGTAACCCCTCCGGGGAATTAATCGCACCGGTATCGAATAAAGCGCGCGCAGTTCGCCATAAAGTAGCGGTGTCATATACCCAGCCTCCGGCACCAATAACCGAACGCGCCCATTGATTGTTTTCTACGTTGTCAGGATCCGCTGAAAGTACATGCAGGGTTCGTGAAGAAACAGGCCGTTCTGTGGCTGGCCGCCTATCCAAATGTCGCCAAAGTCGACCGGCGCGCTGAATCAGCAAATCGATAGGTGCGAGATCACTGGCCATCCAGTCAAAATCCAGATCCAGTGATTGCTCGACCACTTGAGTGGCGATAAGAATTTGTCCACGTCGTGTATCGTTGGTGGACTCTTTTCCGAATAAGCTGAGCACGCGTTGTTCAATGTCTATCCTGTCAGCCATAGCAAAGCGTGCATGGAACAATTCAACACGGTGCCCTTGATCACGCAGGATCTTGGCAGTGGCAATAGCCTGATCTACTGTATTGCGTATCCAAACACAGGCACAACCCTGCGATGCGGCATTGGCTATTGCCTCAAGAAGTTCTTCCTCGGACTCCGTCCGCGCCACTATGACTTGACGTTGTGAATCCTCAACGCTAGCCACTGAGTGAGTCTGACAGGACGTTTTGTTCGCCCCCATTACTGTCAGTGACGGATAATGTGAGGGTAGCGCCACTGCATCAGTTTGCGATAAGCCACGCCGAAAACTACTGGCCAGTTTTCTTCTCAATTCAACCGTTAGCGTTGCGGTCATAACAATGGCGGACCCACCTAGCGCTGCTTGCATTGCCAACATTCTTTCAAGCTCAACAGTCATGTAAGGATCGCAAGCGTGTGCCTCATCCACGATGAGAATGCGTTGCCCAAGTCCCCATAATCTCAGCGTGGAAAATTTAACTGGAAGAATGCTCATGAAGCCTTGGTCTATGGTTCCCACGCCGACGTCGGCAAGAAATACCTTGCGTTTATCGTCAGCGACCCATTCGTTGCAAGCAGCCGCCACTGTCTGTTCGTAATCGGTGGTTAGATGATCAGATTCGGCTTCGACCTCACTCTCTTGATGCTGGGTGAAGGCAACCGCATCGCGGAACTTCTCGTTAAGCAGTCGGTGGCCGTGGGCAAGCGCCAAAGAAGGCTGATCGTCGGCCTCAAATAGTTTTCGATAGCTCTTACCCAGTCTGTCAAACATGGCATTTGCCGTTGCCATAGTGGGCAGGGCTACATAGATCCCTTCGCCTTTGCCAGCCTGCATCATACGTTGCGCCAGTACGAGTGCCGACTCGGTTTTACCAGAACCGGTAACATCTTCAATGATGGCGAGCATAGGGCCACTACACAGCTCCACGTCTTCAGCACACCTTTGCATAGGCCGTGGTGTGCTGATTCCAAATAACGATTTCAGCCCTGTGTGTTGGTTAAGGCGTTTTCGACGAAGGCCTGCTTTCGTGATGGCATCTTTTGCCTGATTTTGAGTTTGTTTCCAATAATCAGCGACGTTTGTAGACGGTTTGGTGTAAGGAAACCAATGCTGGTTTGAGCCAATCCAGTCTGCCACTACGGTCAAGCCCGCTAAAGTCCATCCCATGCGCGCAGCGTTGCTGGTCTTTTTCAGTTCCAGGGTTGGCGTTGCGGGCAGAAGTGAGTCGATGTCGCTGAGAAAGCTAACGGCTGCATCAAGCCCTGCAAGATCGCTGAAGTTGCTCAAATCGTCTAAATCCGGCGGATGCCCGTGATGCCCGCTAACGGCGGCGTATAGCTGCCATCGCGCCTGCGGGCGCTGAACACCGATAATATTGGCGAGCTGCCCATCCATGCGCTCGTTCTTTAATAATCCGTAGCTGATCTGCCAATGTCTTAAGTGACTTCGTTGCCCCACCACCTCACTTGACCCTAGTGGGTGGCCAATGTCACTTGCAAACTTCGCAGACAGTTTGCCAATGTCGTGCAGTCCTATTAATAAAGCGAAAGCGCGCTTCAAGCTCGAAACTTCAACATTGGTGGTATCGGCGACTCGTTGCATTCGTAAATACCCGTCGTCCATGAGAGCAATAGCGCACGCCATCACGTCCAGACAGTGAAATGTAGCAGGGTGCCAATCATGACTGGTATCAGGCAACGGGTGACTTTTACCTGGCCAGAGTCTGTGATCTTTCATATTCAGATGTGTATTGAGGTTCGACTTCTCTCTATAGTATCGTGGGTGGACAAGTCTGTTTCACAACGATACTTTGGAAAAACATAGATCGTTACCTTGCTAAAAACCTTTTAGCGCACTTTCAGTCACACTGTCAAAAGGTCTGTCTGGGCCGAGCTAAGTGGGCAAAACGACGATAGTCAAGCGTCTTTGTAGGAAGCCAATTTACTGATGAAACATTGGCAGTTGGTGTAGACCCTGCTAATGGATCACTAGATTTTTATTTTAGTTGCTGATAGCAAATAGACTGAATCAGCCACTCTTTCTTTGACTCCTTTGTGCTAACAACAACATCGTCACCCACACATTTTCCAATGCACACTTGTGCCACCGGTGAATTGACTGATGCATAATCGTCTCTGCCATAAATCTCATCGGGCCCAACAATTCGGAAACAAAGTGTGTTTTCAAATTCATCTATTATCGTCACCCATGCACCGAAAAACGCTTTCCCTTCTTGCACCGAGTTATATTCAACAACCTTCAAAGCCTCCAGCCGTTTTCTTAAAAATCGAACTCTACGATCAATTTGCCTAAGTCTTGCCTTATTATATTTATAATCTGCATTTTTAGAACGATCACCAAGGCTAGCTGCCCACTTGACTATCTTGGTTACCTCCGGCCTCTCTTTACGCCAAAGATCATCCAGTTCTTGCTTGAGTTTTCCATAGCCCTCAGGCGTGATAACGTCTGTGTTCATAATTACTCTATAGTTGAGCTAGTGCTTTCCTGACTGCATCAACAGTGGCTGCTTTAAGCACAACAGTACCGTTGCCATCTATGACTTCACCATACTCAGATATTGAAAACTGCCACTTAGCGAGAAACTGTTCTGATAATAGATATTCCAGTGCGCGGCGCTCTTGCTCAGTAAATGAGCTGTCAATTTCGCTGCTATCGTTTTGATAATCTCTAACGTCTATCCGGGTACCGGGCGGCACAAATTCGCGGAGGTTTTTGTTGGCTGCTGCCAACTCGGATGCTTGTATTCTAGCAAGCAATTTGTGCTTTGGATTTTCAATCTCTTCAATCCAGTCATCCTCAGCTCTAGTCTTGCCCCGTTTTTTTTTCGTTGTAGATCCGTCTTCAAACGAACGGAGCAGGGCACGGTAGCTTTCCCCCGATTTATTTCGCAGGCTCTGATCTTTTGGAACACCTCTTTTATGTCCTAAGCGAGCCACCGTTGCTACTGAAAAATCATCAAGCCCTCGTTGGCGCTGCTCTATACATATCTCAAAAATAATATCGAGCGTCTTACAGGCCTTGGGTGATGCCTTTTCTTTAAGTTTTTTAAGCACCTGCTGCGGCTTCATTATGGCACCTGTGATAGCGCTGGCATAGCAGCGCTGGTAATCAGCTCTAGTTCTGAGGGTTCTATCTTCTCTGGCCCCACTAAATCGGTCAGCTTCAGATGTCCATTGATCAAATCATTGACTTTCTCCCACGACTTCAACCGCGCTTTGAATAGCGCAACGAGTTGGCTGCCCACAGTTAATTGTTGGTCATTGGAAAGCATGAACAATCGCGGTGCAAGGTCGTTGAAGCTGGCCATCCTATCCAGAAGTTGAGAACGTGGAATGATTGCCCGCGATGGGTTGCTCCCTTCATAGATCGTCGCATTGACGCAAATTTCATGGAGTTGCTGGAAATAGGAAGTGTCATCGACTTGAATCTGAATATCTGATTCAGGTTTCTTGATCAAAGATAGGTTTTCATCGTCCAATGCAAGCTGATTGTTCGCCACTAGCTGACATTGCTGAATTAATTTGTACGCAGACTGAAGGTCACACAACAGCATGTCCATTTTTTTTGCGGCACCTTCATACTCAGATTCCAGCTTGCGAACCTTAAATTCCAGTGACTGGCGCTGATCTGAGTTCGACGGCGCTTGCGAGTCCTTGGCCATGTACTCTTGTCTATCAAGTTTATTGACCTGCTTGTTGATTATTGCCACTTTGTTCTGTAACTGTTGACAAATATCCGACTGGATGTTCGCGTCCAGCAGAATTTCGTTGGTAACAGAAAGTATCCCTCCCAGAAATACAGGCCCTGTTAAAAAATGGCGGCAGCGTAAACAATTTTGAATACCAAGATAACCTGAAGGTGTTGAGCTGAACACCTTGGTAGCACCAATCTCTTCTCCACCATCATTGCATCGTGACGCTGCAAAGGGGCAAATGCCATAATCACGAAATACATAATTACCCGCAGGAATGTCGTTGTTTAGCGATTGCAATAAATCGTTGTTCGAGCCAACAAGCTGATTTTTTACCGACTCGATCTTGTTCTGTTCTATCGCTACTTGAGTGGCCTCAGCTTGTGACTGTAGCGCCAACTTCTCTGCTTCTTCAAATCTGTGGCGAATATCTCTCTGAGTGACTTTGCAATAATAAATTGACATCACGATTGAGGAGTGCCCGACTACTTTCATCACGATCTCCACCGGCATGCCCAGCTCCATGATGTAAGCGGTTATCAGACTCACTCGCATCGAGTGGGGTGTGTACTTTGACTTATAGTTAGAGAGCTTATTGGGCGCCCCTTTAAGTGCCGACAGCTTCACACCAGAGGGCTGGATATGATGCAGCACACCAGCCAGTCGCATTGTAAGAGCCAGGCCCGGGCTCTTGGGTTCGAAGCCGTTGAACGCACGAAATAGAAAGCAATTGACTCCCTTGGCTTTTAGCTGCAGTTCATTCAGGTTTGTTCTTTCACAACGAGTCCATGGAGTAGCCTGCGCAATCGGGTTGTATTTTTCCTGCCATTTACGCAGCCGAATAAGCCAATAGGCCAAGTCGACAGGAATCCACGGAATTTCATAACCGCCACCATTGTTACTGGTTTTGTTTGTGGTGACATACATGCCAATGTTGTCGTTGGCCAATTTTTTTAAAAACGACTGTGCCTTTGTTGTGCCTGCCAGAAGGTTAGTATTCTTGACCCAACGTATCGCGCCTGATTCGTCCAGATCGGCAACGGTATCGTCGCCCTCGCCAGAGTCGTTGTATGCAATCTGTCGCCCTCTGAGAGGTACTTTTGTCAGTGCAAAAGTCTGAATCCAGTCGATGGGTGACCATATAGAATACTGTTCCCCGTGTTTTTGAAAAACGCAATCAGGATCGGATGGGTCCACTAGCTCAGCCGGAATTTTGATCCAGTCTGCATCAAATTGTTGAAGATGAGAGAGGTCCCGGAATGTCTTTGCGTCCGCCGGAATTATCCATTCCTGAGCCTGTCGCACGAATAGATATTGAAGACATGGCTTAACCGTCTCATGCCTGGCGGGGGAGGTTACGCTTTTATCGTTAGAGAACAGCAGAAAGGGATTTTTGGCATCCATGACCCTGACTATTTCTCCGGTATCATCATCCTCCACGGTCAGGTCAGTGCTGATAACATAGTTCAGGAACTCATTGACAGCGATTATCGTACTCCTTCTCTGATTATCAGAGGGAAGGCGTTTAAGTTCCTCGCGAAAGGGGTGGACGTTTACATTTTCTGCAGTGAGTAGTTCTTCTGGTGATTTGCTCTTGTTGTGTTTTTCGATATAGATTCTGACAAATCGACACAGACTGTTTTCCTTGGATTCACCGCCGTACGCCTGTTTCATGAATTGTTGTATCTTTTCTGCCCACCGCTGGTATTGGTCTGGAATATATTTCGGTTTAAGTGGTTTCTCCTTACCACAGAAATCAAACCAGTTTTCCCACTCGTACTTGTACGCTTCATCAGGAGCACGTGGGTATTGTGGATCGTTGAGAGATTTAATCCATGTGGTGTATTCACGTTGGGTCTTGATACCTCGAGCTTTTACTTCTTTTCTGAGCACTTCAAATGGTATGAATTGGGGTATATCGAAAAAGTCAGAGTAGCTGATCCATTCGTGTTTGAATATTCTTTCCGGATGTGCTGGGAGATCAGGAATGCATTTGTATTGTTTTTTGTAGTCAACAGTGTTTTTGATGCCATGCGCCTTACAGATGGCTTTAAGTTCGGCCAAATTGCGTGCGCTTGTCGCCTTGGTTGTGACGGTTTGTTGCCCTTGTTTATTCATTTTCCGCTTTCCTTAGCTCAGTTCTAATATCGTCATTTGTTGGCTTTATATACACAAGACACGAGTTCGGACTTTTATGGTGCATGGCCTTTTGTAGTTCTACCTGGCTCAGGCCAAGTTTCCTGGCACGATAGCCGTAAGCGTGCCGGTGGCCGTGCTCTGTAGTTCCAAATTCTTTTTTACACTCTAAACCAATTCTTTCTACCGCACGCTTATGACGCCGTTGGAAATTTTTCAGCGTATCGGGTTCACCACGGTCGTTGGTGAACGCAAATGGGTGTGAAACGGTTGGTTCAATTCGTTGATACTTTAGGTACTTTACCCATGTGTTTAGAAACTCCTTTGCTTTGTGTGTAGGATTAAAAATCAACTCGAAGTAACCATCAGTGCTGGTAAGCAGAGGGTTCTTCCAGCCAGCGTATAGCCGTTCAGTTATACGGTATAAGTTCCTTGGTTTGTAATGGGTTTCTGCTTGCAGATAGGCTGCTCGATTACTATGAGTGTTGTCTGGTGATGTTCCGTATAAAGGGTGATAAACGCGAACCAAAGCCTCGTCGTTGTGAGTGGGATGAATCGTGATATCGGAGGTGAAGATATGAAATATTTCGCTTTTGCGCAGGCCGCCGTAGTTAAGAAGCATGGTCATTGCTTGCGACCGATAATCCTGTGTATCGCCTACCATGAAACCGTGTTGAATCAGGCTCTCAATTTGATCCTCAGGAAATCGCTCGGCTTTGTCGTTGCTGATCGATAATCGCTTTGGCGCGTAAACTTCTCGCTTCTGCGCTGCTGCTTTTGTTGCGGCAGAATGTGAGGACAGATGGTTTAGGAACACATTGGCTTGCTTGTGATAATGCGCGCACCAGTTCATGCGCTGTTCCCAGCTTGTTGCCTTTTTGAAGGTGTTTATACGGCTTCGATCGTGGTGTTCTTGGAGGGCAAGGAAATCGGTGTATTGAGTGATATGGAAGAGGATACTATTGGCATCAGTCAGGATTCTCGGTTTCCAGAATAATCCCAACGAATCATTAACGCTCTCGAAATCAATTGTTCCTGTAACTAATGCCTGGGTGAAATTCTTCAGCAGTGCGGTGGCCTTATCGAATGTTGGTGTGGCCTCCACGTAGTCAATCAGTAGCCTTGCTGAAAACACGGATTTCTCTCGCCATGAATCACTTTTCTCCGAGTGCCACGCAAGATATCTGAGATGTGAAATCAGGATGCCGCCTCTTGTGTAAACAGCAGGCAGCTGATACTGGTTTCCACTCGCAGTGTCTGTATAGGTGGTCGCTAGTTTCAGCGTGTGTTTCACTTGTACTATATTATTATAGTATGAGGTTATATTTGTAGTTTACAGGGAGTAACAACCAGTGTAAAGATCAATATGAGGGTGAATTAGTATAATTTACACTGAGGTTCTAATATATTTACCGGAAAAAAGAACTGGCTGGGCTAGACAGGCGTATTCGTTATTTACAAGAACGCCTTCCGGATTTAACTATCGTTGATCGCCGCGCTGATGATGATCATATCTATTTCGGCGCGTGGGTCGAGCTCGAAAATGATGACGCTGATGTAAAAAAAGTGCGTCTGGTGGGTGCCGATGAAATCGACCCTTCGACTGGATATATTAGTATAGATTCGCCAGTGGCTCGAGCCTTACTTAAAAAAATGGTTGATGACGATATCAGTGTAAAAGTGGGAGATGAAACGATTAACTACGCCGTTGTGTCAATTCAATACGATTAAAAATTCGAGTTAAAACAATCAAGCTGAATAACAGTAATACTACAGCGCTTGTTGAACCTAAAAATCCACGGCTGGTCACTTCACCGCCTTTGCCGTCAATAACCCAATTAAATTGCTTTTCGGTGGTCGCTATGTCGTCTGTTGCTTTGATCGTCACTGTGTAGTTACCCGGTACAGTGGGCGTGCCTTCTATTACGCCACGATAGTTCAGGGCAAGCCCGTCTGGCAGGTTAGTGCCTTCAAAAGCGATACCGTCACCATCTACATCGTTGGCGACAAGTTGCCAGACGATTCGCGTGCCGAGTTGATCGTTACGATTATCGAGGTTATCCAAACTGGGTGCCGAATTAGCATCTATATTGATGCCCGGTGTGTTTTTATGAATATTAAGTGGCTCAATAGTGAAGCCGTCCCAATGTGTATGCATGTGCCTCTGGTCCTCATCTCTGGGCACATGGTGAAAGCTGACCCGATGCCACAGCACCAGGTCTGCACTGAGCAGTGATTCACCGTTTGCGTACTGAGCAACGTTGTTCAAACAATCTGGATTAAAGCGTGCGTTCTGACTGGCAAACCGTTCGCAGTCATTGGCAACGGTTACAAAAAAATCAAACTCTGTGTACGGTTCTTTTTCTTTGCGTTCGAGACGGTGCCCGTATCGTATAGGCTCTATGCGATAACCAGAATCGTCAGCGCCAGGCGTATCAGTTAGCAAGTTATCCCAAATCTCCCACGCCATAGGTGTTTTTGGGTCAACCACGCGTGCTTGTTCAGTCGCAAAGCGCTGTACTACAGTTTCTCTTTGCCCGGTATCTTGTAACAAAGTTCGTGATTCTGTTACAACATCATCGTTGGCATTGTCTCCAAGGTCAAAGTCCAATCGCCAGTAATAGTTGTGTGTATGAGACAACCATAAATTTTTATCGCTGCCCGATAGCAGTCTGCCAAAGGGTAGTTCGGTATTCTCCGAACTACGCTGTAGTGCGCCAGTTGCACCTACTTCTGGCGAGATAGCGCCGTCAGAAAAAAATTTCCACGTGACGATGTAAGCATAAGCACCAACTTGTGAGACAGAAAAAAGAGTCAGGCTCTCGGCGCTGACAGATCGTGAAGGCGTGCGATAGTTATCGTTGCCTTGTGATCGCCAATGACATACGCCTGGACGTGTTTGTATGGTCAGTAGTTTGCCCAGTGGGCAATCGCTTTGATCAAGACTAACCATATAGCCACCACCCAAGCCGTACTGAGTTATGTCGTTATAAGTAACGTCGCTATCATCGTAGGCAACATGAAGTTGACTTAAACGGGCCGTACTGAGCACGCGTTTAGCTACACCGTTTGGTGGGGTGTAATAGACGTCGCTCAACACCAGGTTTTCGCGAATACGTGACTCCCAACACATTTCCCATTTTGCGCCATTGGAAAATGTCTCGCTGATCAGGGCATCCGCCGTGCAGTCCGGTGCACCGAAAGCGATAGAGCTTTTAAGCAAAGCAAACAGCATTAGCAACAGGCTTAAGCTGTAGAGACTCAATTTGCAACTCAACTTGTCACTCAATCTGTAAGTAAAGAAGCGATTCATTGAGTCGTCTCGAAAGGCGAGGTGGGTGTCCAGTCGAAGGGGATAATTTCAAAGTCAGTTTGCATGGAAGACACCACGGGGTAGTCTTCTGCTTTTGGTCTGAACACACGACTCAAGCTATACCAAAGCACTGGACTTTGATTCGCGATTGATTCGCCGTTGACAAAATCATCCAATGAACCGATGCATTGCGAGTTTGAAGCTTGGTTAGTGCTGGCGTGTTTTACCGTGGTGTGTTTTTCACAGTCATTATAGGCGGTTACCGCTAAATCAAATTGTGCCCAGTTGTTTGCCTTGTCAGAATAGCTAAAGCCACTGTTTTGCGGATCAAGATAATAGCCATTGCCAATATCAGTGAGTACCCGCCAGCCTCTAAACGCGTCTGCGTCCACTTGTCTTAGTGACTCCACATCCAAGTTGGTGACTTCCATGGGCCGGCGATTATTCAAGGATGGTAACAACTTAAAGTTAAATTCTTCGACACGATCGTTGTCACCATCATTGCTCATAGCAAAAGCCATGCGCCAGGTATACAGAACGGATGCTTGCGTGGCGATAATGTCTGTTTGGCTAGTAGGCTCGGTGACCGGATTACCATAGCGCTTATCGTTGGTTGTTGCCGATGTACGACCAGACAAAGTGACCGATGGGCCTATGCGTCCGTCTTCACTAAGACCGACTGCAATTTGAAACGTTAGTCCTTTGTACTGTGACACCGAAAACAAACGGTACTGAGAGCCCTGCAGGCCCGGCCGCAAATTGTACTTTGCCAGCAAGCCTGTGTTTTTCACGCTACTACAAAGATATGGGTCAGCACTATCCAGCGCGTGCAGGGTGCCGTCACACAGATTTTCGTTGAGCACTTTGAGAGCGTCGCCGCCAAGCGATTGTCCGTCTTGAGACTCGCCATCCACTTCACTGTCATTCTTGTCAGCATTCTTGTCGGCATTGATAAGGACGTCGGCTTGCGGTTGATCGTGAAAATGCAACAAGGTCTGGCCCAGGTGTAAATGCGAGAGCACACGACGGCTGAAATCACCGGGTGCACGGTAGTGAATGTTGCGCAGTTCCAGTGCGTGTTGCTTATCCAGAGTCACACAAAATTGCCAGCTCGCACCCGAATCGAAACTGGTTTCAAATGGCTCGCCAATGTCGCACTCCATGGCGTGTACATTATTAGTTGCCCAAAGCGCGCCCAGGCTGGACAGCAATAGCAAAAATCGTGTGAGCCGACGCATATCGATAGTGCTATGGGCTGTTTTGCAGCGTATCTACGCTGAGCTGTTGAAGATTAACAATAGGCTCAATCGAAAAAACGGTACGCGTCTGATCAAACAACGATAGTAAAGCGCAACGTTGCCTGGCACAAGGGTGAGACCAATTGTCCGGCTCGAAAACGCTGGCTTTGACATCCAACAGTGACAGATCGCTCATTGGTGACAGTCCGCGTTTTTCCAGTGCTGAATTAAGCTCTCGCATAAGCGACGATTTTTGTTCGATAAGTGATCTGGCAGTCGCTATTTCCTGATCATTTAGTGGTAAATGCACGGATGCTATTGCTTGTTCTTTTATCATTTTCTGATTGTTAAGATCGATAAGCAGTACTCGTGAATGCTGCGTGTTGTAGTTAAACTGATACACTCGTGCACGGCGGTTTTGATTGCCTTTTTTTCGCTCATCAAGTTCAATGGACAACGTTTGAATTTGGAGGCTATGCTCTATGGGTTGCAAGTCTTTTCGTTGCTGATGCCAGGGTTGTGTTTCAGCAATTTCTGCCGCGCCTTGTTGCTCGCTGAGTGACAAGCTGGCATGCGCTTTAGATGAGGCCAGTATCGCGCAACCACAGACGAGGCTACATAGTACTCTGGCGAACGCAGATTGGCCGTAACGCAGGCCTGTACCAGCTTCGGAGCGTTGCGTCGGGATTAATGTCGTTAGCCTCATATCGAGTAGTGCAAGAGTAATTAAGACTGATTGAATCAACACTATAGAACGACATGGTCGAGTTTGCCCATTACTCTTGTCGCAACTTGTTGAAAAATTGGCACGGTGGAATACAAGGCAAATAGCATGTCAGAAGGCCCATTAGATGGAAAAGAGCAGTACATCACGTACTTTGGCTATGGTTCGCTCGTAAACAGGGCTACAAGAGCCCCAAACGAATCGGCATACCCCACCAGATTGTATGGCTGGCAGCGAGTCTGGGGTCACCGCGTAACTGCTGTGTCTCACCCTGATAAGACAGTGGACTACCGCTGTTGTTCCTTGAGTATTCAGAAGCAAACCAGTGGTACTCACAATCAGGACGCCCATGCCAACCAACCCGACTACATTGACGGTGTTATTGCCGGTGTCAAGGCTTCAGAGCTGTCCATGCTCGATAAACGCGAAACTGGTTATGATCGAGTTGTTTTGCCGGCAAGCGACTTCAGACTACCCAACAATTGCAGCGTCACTGAAGTGCACGTGTATGTGTCTGATGCGACACATTCGGGCTCAGCTAACGACGAATACCCGATTCTGCAAAGCTATATCGACTGCGTACTGGCAGGCTATTGTGATCTGTTTGAGCGAAGCGGAATGCAACAATTTGTAGACAGTACTCTGGGCTGGGAAGGGACTATCAAGAATGATCGTGACGCTCCTTTGTACCCCCGTGCAGTGAAATTAGCCACAAGTCAGCTGGCGCAAATCGATGAGCTTGTGACTGCTCGTCGATTATCAGGAGATCGGTGAGTCTGAGACACACTTTAACTTAAATACTATACCCACCAGAGAGACAAGCATGACGCTGGATATTGCACAGTTCGTGACGCAAGATGGCCACTCAATGCAGTTTAGCCAACAGCAAGCCAGTGATTTCGCCAAAGGCGTGGCGGGGGACTTTAACCCCATCCATGACGTAGGTGCAAAACGCTTTTGCGTGCCAGGAGATTTATTATTTGCTGCGCTGTTAAATCGCTACGGTGTTTATACACAGTTGCATGTAGATCTTATGGCTTTGGTCAATGCTGATGTGTTAGTCAAGTTACCCGCTGAGCTTGTAGCGATAAACGAGATACTGGACGAAGGCAAGAGACATCTGTTAACCATCAATGTTTCTGGCGACACCACGACAGAGTCAGGCTTTGTTTCATCGCTGGTTGAACAGTACGTCAAATTTTCTGGTAAAACTTTTCCGGATATTCTGGTTGAACTGATGCGTGACAATCAAGTGATGATCAATCCTGGCAGGCCGCTGGTTATCTACAAAGACATGTCCTTAAAGTTGACATCCATCAAAGGTGAAAATATAAGTCTGGCACTTGATGAAGCCACACTTAATGTCGAAGGAAAAAAAGGCAAAGCCAGTCTACGTTTTGTTATCAAAGATAATGATCAGATAATAGGACACGGTGAAAAAAATATGTTGCTCAGCGGATTGCGCCAATTTGATGAGCAAGCCATGACTGACATTGTTGCTCAGTACACGCAATGGAAGCAGGACTACCAGACAACCTGATTGCCTATAGAATAAAACGTCATGCGCAAGGCTGCGCATCCATTCCATTAGTATCTTTTAAGAGAGTTGTTATATGAAACACAAGGACGCGTTAGACATACTGCAAACCATCTACGGGTATGAGAGTTTCCGGCCACAGCAAGCCCGAATTATTGATACCGTCATCGACGGTAAAGACGCTTTGGTATTGATGCCCACAGGTGGCGGTAAATCGCTTTGCTATCAAGTGCCGGCATTGGTTCGAGAGGGCACAGGGATTGTTGTATCACCCTTAATCGCGCTCATGCAGGACCAGGTCGATGCATTGAAGGCATTAAACCTCAATGCAGCCTTTATTAATTCCTCCATGAGTTCAGCAGCTGTCATAGACACCGAAGAAGCCATGCGGCGCGGTGACATAGATCTGCTGTACGTTGCACCAGAAAGGCTCCTTATGCCCTCCACTCTGGCTTTATTGGATGAGTGTGATATCGCCTTGTTTGCAATCGATGAGGCACACTGCGTATCTCAATGGGGGCATGACTTTCGAAAAGAGTATATGGGTTTAAACGTGTTGCACGAACGCTACCCTCATGTGCCACGAATAGCGTTGACCGCCACGGCTGATCAGCGTACACGCGAAGAAATCGTTAATAACCTGAACCTCAATGACGCTGCGCAATTTATCAGTAGCTTTGATCGCCCAAATATTCGCTATGCAATCAGTGATGCTGGCAACGCCAGAGATGCATTGTTGCGTTTCCTTGATGAAAACCACGAAGGCGATGCAGGTATTGTGTATTGTCTGTCGCGTAAAAAAGTAGAGGAAACAGCCACCTGGTTATGCAAGCAAGGTCGCACGGCCTTGCCGTATCACGCCGGATTAAATCCTGCGACACGCGAGCTCCATCAAAGCCGTTTCTTACGTGAAGAAAGCATTATTGTTGTGGCTACTATTGCGTTTGGAATGGGTATTGATAAACCCGACGTCAGATTTGTTGCACATTTAAATCTACCCAAAAGCGTTGAAGCCTATTATCAGGAGACCGGACGAGCAGGACGTGATGGGCAGCCGGCTAACGCCTGGATGTCGTACGGATTACAGGACGTTATTAACTTACGAGCCATGATGGGCGACTCGGATGCAGACGAACAACACAAGCGCGTCGAACATCAAAAGCTTGAAGCAATGCTGGGTTTGGCAGAGTTAAGTACATGCCGACGTCAGGCATTGCTGGCCTATTTTGATGATGAGCTACCTAAGCCCTGTGGCAATTGTGACAACTGCCTCAACCCGCCGACCACGTGGGACGCTACAGAGGCTGCGCAAAAAGCCATGTCGTGTGCTTACCGGACGGGGCAGCGATTCGGGGTAAATTATTTAATTGATGTGCTGCTGGGTAAGCCTACTGATCGAGTAAGAGGTTTCGGCCATGATCAGCAAAGCACCTTTGGCATTGGCACCGATCGCAGTGCGACGCAATGGCGAACACTGTATAGGCAATTAATCGCCAAAGGATTGCTCAGTGTTGATGTTGGTGGGCATGGGTCGGTTATGTTAACTGAGCAGTCACGGCCCATTTTACGCGGTGAGCGCAACCTGCAATTGCGGCACATAAAGACAGGTGGCGCGGGCGGGTCTAAACCGAAGCGAAAGCAAGCGGCTGATCAAATTGCCGCTGAAGATCGTGGCCTATGGGAAAAACTGCGAACATTGCGGACCTCTCTTGCTGAGGGTAAGCCTGCCTACATCGTGTTCAGTGACAGTTCCCTGGTCGATATGCTTGACCAAAAACCCACCACTCACGAGCAAATGTCAGCGGTGTCTGGCGTCGGAAAACACAAACTCGAGAAATACGGTGATGCATTTATAGAGCTGATACGTGAACACGAGATGTTTTCGGATATGGATGCGTGATTTGCCTGTAGTCTCAGTGCAGGGTATCGGTGTCTTCTTTTTTGGAATAGCGCACTTCGCGCTCCAGCAATGTACCGCCAGGGGTGTAACGCTCCCAACCCAACTGGGCTCGAAAAGGTGGGTACTTTGTTTGATTGGACCAGCTGCGATACCGCGCAATAACGTTGCCGGCCTGATCTTTCTCTACGTACCAGCACGTCGTGTAGTGGCCTTGCGAGCGCTCTACCTGTTCGCGATTCTGCTGTTTGAGTGTGTGGGAAGGGTCAACTTCAAACCTGATAATAATGTCTTCTAGTGTTTGCATGGCAATGTTTTGTAAGACAAGGAAAGTCTGCCGTTAGGCCTCTCGGTGTTTAACCGACTTGAACATGCTCAGACGCTCATGGCGTAGCAACCAGTTATCAACAAAGTGATGGATAGGGATGCTGACGATCAGACTTGCCAACATTGAGATAACAATAAACAGCAAAGCTGCCATGAGTCCGTCGCCCAATATCGGTGGTAATAACGCTCGCAGTACACCCAATACGAAGATGTGGCTCAGGTATAGTGCGTAGCTGGCATCGCCGAACAGCACCCAAAGCTTGTTCACTGGCAAAGTGATATACAGGGTACCTGCAACCACCATGGTCGCTGGAACTCCATTGATCAGTATGCCTGGCAAGTTGAATGCTGGTGAATTCAAACCCCAGAATTGTGAGTGTATAAACAGGAGGAAAAAACCCACAGCAATCAGCAGCCATCCTGCTGCCGGTGGTAGCTTAAAACCTCGTTTAAATGTGTAGGCCAGCAGCATACCCAAAACAAATTCGAACACCGTGTTGTCCGCAAAGAAATGATGTAGTGGCCCGGTGCTGTCAACTTGTATCGCAATTAAAAAGCCTACACTTATAGCGGCTGTGATGATCGCTAGTCGCCATTGAGGCTTTGCGAACATGGAGAGCGCAAAAAGTGAGTAGAAATACATTTCAAAGTTTAATGACCAGCCCGGTGGGACAATAGGCCAGGTTCGGTCGGGGTGCGCTGCGCTCCAGTGCGGTATGAAAAACAAACTCTTCAGCGTGCTGTCTACGCCTATTTGCGCTTTGTTAAATACTGACGGCATCACCAGATAAATCACCACCATCAAGATGGTAAAGAACCAGTAAAGTGGGACCACGCGTCGAATACGATTTACAATGAAATCGCCCGGTTTTTGATCAGGCTTGGCGATGTAGAACATGATGAAGCCGGATAGGACAAAGAAGATGTCCACACCAAAAGCACCGAACTCTACCAGGCGTGACTCATACTCGGGCACTTGAATACATGCGTGGCTGAAAACAACCAACAACGCGGCGACGGCGCGTAAATATTGCAGTGCATGCAGTCTCATGAAAATTCTTGTTTAGTTTTGTTATATCTGTATTTAAAAAGATACAGATTGTTTTTATAGCACTTGTTCACCACCGAAACCGTAAACATTATTTACCGGTAACCACGAATCTACGACACCTTCCTGGTCGATCAGAATGCTATTTTGCTGTAAGCATTCAACCGACGCGCCTTTTCTGGCAGGGGCTTGTTGGCACCCATACAATAGGTATCGGGCAGTGTGGGCATGAACTCAAGCCCATTTTTGCGCAATTGCTCTACGGTTGCGTAGATATCGTTACAATCGCCGCCAATGTGCTGAGCACCGTCGCCGGTGTATTTTTTGACGTATTCCTCAATTTGGCTTTTATCATCGCGTATTTCCCTGATCCGGGTTAACGAACTTATGGTTGCCGTGATGTCCTAGCAAGGATAGGGGCCCATGTCTCAGGGTGTAGCCTCAGCCTGAAGCAGTGCCTGATAGTAACGAGCACCCATTTCTCGAAAAGCGGCGGCACCAAAGTGAATACAGGATGTATTACCACAAGGGTAACCATTTGACGGAATGAGGTCATCGTTATTACTGACAGCGACGTGAGCAACCTTGCTTGGTAATGTTCGGTGTGCATCGTCTACCAATTGTTTCTCAAGCCAGAATTGGGACAGGTCGTCTCGTTCATCAATACCGCGTGACATTGTGCCCAGCACAAACGGAATGTTGGCGTCTTCGCGGCGTACATCACCGCCGCGAATATCGGGTGCTATGCTAAGCCTGAACTGCTTGGCCATACGCTCCAAATTGGCTAAATACAAACTGGCACAGCTATTGTCAAAGGAGTCTGACTCACCTTGATGCCATAAAATACCGCGTAAAACACCACCGGTTTCTGCCAAAGCAATATTAGTTCTTGTGACAGCTCGGTCAAATAACCAGGTGTTGCCAAGATTCGGATCGCCCGTTGGCTGGGCGTTCCATTGGCCAGGTGGCCCGCCTTCGGGACTCTCGCAAAAAGACGATGCTGACCAGGCAGCTGGAACAAGAATAATATTAGCGGTTGTGTTCGGAAGCGCAGCTTTTGCGAAACTCAGACCCATACCAATATAGTTTTCATCTTTACCAGTGTTTGTAGGATCTGATGGCACATGCAAAGGATCTTCGGCAATAACAATCGGAATATCACCAAAAATATTCGTAGAATTTGATGTGTAAGCTGTTTCGGAATTAAACACATCGGTTTGATTGTTTTTGGATACGTTGAGCTGCAATATTCGCGGGTTTGGCTCATCAGGACCACCAGGGCCGGCAAGTTTGGTCCCCTCATTACTGAAGCCAACCATATTGCTTTGGCCAATGAGAAGGTATACGTCAGGTGCTTTGACAGGCTCTATGTTTACCTGCACGGCTATGCTCGCCGTGTTCACGCCATCGCTGGCGTCGACGTTGAAGATTCTTTGATGCGGCATGATGGGTAAGTCATCAATAGCGAGGCGCATATTAATTGAAGTAGCGCTTTCAGTGCTGCTCAATGTGTCCTTAAACAAGCTTGTGCTTATCAGGCGAGCATCCTGATCTGTCGCACCGTTGATACTGATCGTGACAGGCGAAGTGTAGCCGGGCTGACGCGTGATAGTGACAGGAATATTCGCACCTCCATCATTGCCTTCGATCAAAGCAACCGGGTTAGCAAAATCCATTGAAAATAGATTGTTGGTATTACCGTTGGTGGAGCCGCCTGTCGTGCCGACCGATGTACCACCTGTGGTGCCGGCGCCGCCAGTCTCAATGCCGTCGTCAACAGAGCTTGAGCATGCACTCAAAGCAAACGCTAAGAGCACTGCAGCTGAGCCTCTTAATAAATTAGTGGTAACAGAAGTCATTTAAGTCAGTTCTTTCAAAATCACTTTGTATGCTTATGGCAGTTATCGGCACGCATAACTAGGGTTATTGCTTAACTATTGCAAGCGTGAAGCTGTCCATGCAGACAAAGCAGAAAAGTGTGATCCAATTCACAAACTGTGCCAGAGGCCTCTATTGAGTGGCTGCCTGGATAAGAAAATCGTAGTAGCGTGAGCCCATTAAGCGTAGTGAGGTCGATCCAAAATGGATGCAGTCACCGTCGCCACAGGGGTAGTCTGGCGGGATTAAGTCATCGTTGGTGACGAATGCTGAAAAGGGAACGATTTGGCTGATGTTGACGTGAGCCTCGTGGACGAGGGTTTTGGTATCGGAGAAGTCAACGTAGTCACCACCTCTTGACATACTGCCGACAACGAACGGTATGTTGGCGTTCGGTCCACGAGCCTGCGTACCTCGAGCATCTGGCCTGATTTTGGAGCGTAGTGATCGAACCATTTCTGCAAGATTTTGTGCATAAGATTGTGCACAGGCTGCGTTGTTAGAATCAGTCTCGCCTTGATGCCACAGTATTCCTCGTAAAATACCGCCAGATTCTCGGAGCGCCAGGTCGGTTCTGGCAATAGCTCTGTCGTGTAAAAGCGTGCCACTGAGTGCGGGGTTGGAAGGTGTGGTCGCGTTCCATCCCAGCATGCCGGGAAAAAGTGCGCGATCCTCAACCTGACAAAAGCCTGTGTTAGACCACGCCGCCGGAACCAGAATAATTTGCGGTGCCTGTGTGTCACTGATGGCTCGTTTGGCGAACGAGAGACCCATGCCGATTCTCGTGCCCTCTTTGCCATTGATGCTCGAATCAAATCCTTCATGTAAGGGGTCAAGAGCAGGTGTAAATAGCTGCATGCCAACAGCGATATTGCTTTCACTCTTAAACGCCGCGATCGAATCAAAATTTTGACCATCGTTACCGGTCACATTCAATTGCATGATGACATTGTTCACTGGAGCATCGGGTTGTCCGGGCGCTGCTTGCTTAGCATTGAATTCACTTGCGCCAACCATGTTGCTTTGCCCAATAAGTAAATAGACATCGGGTAAAGAAGTTGGAACCGTTTGAATATTTAGTACAGCGACGCTCTGATTTCTGCCATCAGTGCCAACGATGCGAAGTGTTCGGGAATCGCGTTGTGCTGGCAACGGACCGTAATCTAAGTTAAGCGTAAGACGTGTGTTAGTTTCATCGCTTTCGATTTCTGAGTCAGAAAATTGCCATCCAATTTTGTCAAGATCAGCCGGGGACGCCCCCGCCAATGCCAACGATACTTTACCTGCATAGCCATTGCTGCGTTGAACCTGTATATCGACAGATATTGCTGAACCTTCGTTAAGATTCAGATTATTATTTGACAGCGTCAGCGAGTACTGTCCATTGCCAACGTCGCCATCCGAGTTACCTGAATCGGTACCACCACCTGTATTACCGCCCGTGCCGCCGCTCGTGCCGCCGCTCGTGTCAGTGCCCGAGGTTCCACTTGTTGAGGATGGCTCAATATCGCTGTTACAGCCAACGGCCATCAAGCAGGTGAGCAACAGCCATGCTGTGGAACTCTTCATATGGTGTGTCATGAACTGACTTAACTGTTTCACTGCTGCGTATATCTCCGGATGCGTTTGAGCGCAGGTCTTTACTTGATTGCGCGCGAGTTTATCAGAGGAGTGCGACAAGACGGTGGTAGAAGTACCCAACTATCTGCATTTTAACGAATTTGCGGGGTTGTTAGCGTTATCAGACAACGGTATTCCCGAGGTTCTGTGAGGTGTGTGGGATTGGCTTCAATCATGGTAAAATGTTGTGAACTGCAGGGGCAAAAAATTGTGCGTGCGGGCCTCACAAATACGTACATAGTATATGTACATAGATAAGATTCCAGATAGTGCGTTTTTTTAGCAATTTGAGTGCGTTGAAGTTTCAGTGCTCAGAAATAAACTGCTCAGAAAAAGTACAAAGCAAGTCTTAAAACAATAATATAAAACCATGTTGACAATCAGACTCCTAATCACAATGGTCGTACTTTGGATGCTGTTGTCCGGGTATTTCAAGGCCCAGCTGCTCATACTAGGGGTGCTCTCGGTTGGGCTGGTGGTTTGGTTAGCTCGCCGTATGCGTGTCATGATGCACCGTGGCCAGCCAATCTATTTTCGTTTTTTCCACATATTAAAATACTGGGGTTGGCTGGCTCATCAGATACTGATATCCAACATTGACGTTACGCGCATGATTTTATCCAAAGACATGCCAATTAAGCCGCAACTTCGTCTGGTTACAGCCACACCAGATTCCGATATGGGCCGTGCAATCTATGCCAATTCAATAACGTTAACGCCAGGTACCACAGCCATTAATTTCACACCTACTGATGACATACTGGTTCATGCATTACATGAAGACAGTCTGCACGAATTGGAGAAAGGTGAGATGGCCGCGCATATAAGAGACGTCGAACCACACTTCAAACCGTTGGAGCCACCCCCGGAGCCACACCCATAGTGTTTGCTGTAGCCACATTAGCGATTTTGGTGACCATGTTTATCACGCTGGGGCGTGCTTTATTGGGACCGACTATTTTTGATCGCATTCTTGCTGTCAATTCGTTCGGTACTAAAACGGTTTTACTCATCGCTGTTTATGGGTTTCTGACTGGTCGTCCCGATTTTGTTGACATTGCGCTTGTTTACTCATTAATTAACTACATAGGCACTATTGCTGTTCTAAAGTTTTTTGAGTTCGATGATCTGGGCAGCGGTGCGTATCAGGAAGATGATTTCTGATGCTTATCTGGTTAATAAATCTTATTTCCTGGTTACTCATACTAACCGGCTGCGTATTTATCGTTACCGGTGCGATTGGTTTGATTCGCATGCCCGACTTGTACACAAGGCTACACGCTGCCAGCGTGACTGATACTGGCGGCGCAATTTTCGTGATACTCGGGTTACTGCTTCAGGCGCTGTTTGTTTTTGAAAACCCAATGGCAGCCATCAAAGTGGTGTTGGTGTTGTTCTTTACACTGTTTACTGCACCGACCGCCTCGCATGCTTTAGCCAAAACCGCTTTGCTTTCTGGTGTCGTACCCACCGATGAAAACGGTAAGCCGATTATTGATTCACCAGAAATTGCGCAAAAAATGGCGCGGTCAAAACCCGATCGCTTAGTGTGATAATTATGGAACTGAAATAGCTATGGAGTTGTTGGTCACCGTTGTACTGCTGACATTCCTGATCGCCATCGCCGTTGGCATCATTGTACTTCGCGATTTGCTCGCTGGTGTCATATTGCTCGGACTGTACTCACTCATTGCCGCTGGCATTTTTGTAGTCATGGATGCGGTTGATGTGGCTTTTACAGAGGCCGCTGTTGGGTGTGGTATTTCCACCATTTTGTTTCTTGGTGCGATGTCGTTTACCAAGCATGAACAAAAGCCACGTGGTCACGATTCACTTATTGCCATTGTGTTTGTGGTTTTAGCCGGCGGCTTGCTTATCTACGGCACGCTTGACATGCCTTACTATGGCGACCCAAATTCACCCGCGCAAACACACCCCGAACTGACACAACACTATTTGCATAAATCAATGGATGAAATAGGTATGCCTAATGTGGTGACGTCGGTGTTGGCCAGTTATCGTGGCTACGATACATTAGGGGAAACCGTGGTGGTTTTTACCGCCGGTATCGCAGTGTTGAGTCTGCTTGGTCTTATCAGGCGCAGGCCTGAAGATGATGCGCCAGAGGATGCACCGGGTGATGTTCCTCGGCACTGCAGTGAAGACTCGGGGATAGATTCGTGAAGCTATACCCAAGACAACGGCATCGTGTCCTGCAAATTGTTACCAAGCTAATTATACCCTTTGTATTGTTATTTGCTTTGTATGTGCAGTTTCATGGAGACTATGGTCCGGGCGGTGGGTTTCAGGCTGGTGTCATTTTCGCGTCCGCCTTCATATTGCATGGACTTATATTTGGTTTGCAGCGAACACGGCAAGTGATTACGCCAACGGCATTGCGTATTCTGATGGCATCGGGCGTACTTATTTATTTGGGGACCGGCATTGTCAGCATGCTTCTGGGTGGCAATTTACTCGACTATGGGGTTTTGGCACATGACCCAAAGCACGGACAACACTGGGGTATATTCGCCGTTGAGTTGGGTGTTGGCGTCACCGTAACGGCAGTCATGATCAGCTTGTTTTACAGTTTTGCGAGCAAACGATAATGGCAGTACTGGGCTTGTATAACTACTGGGCCGTCATTGTGTTGATGATGGCGGGCCTTTATATCTTGATTGCACGCTATAACCTGATCAAAAAAATGGTTGGTCTTGGCGTGTTTCAGACATCGATCTTCTATTTGTATATCAGTATGGGCAAAGTGCAGGGTGGCAGTGCGCCCATTCTTGACGATGCTGTGCCGTTGTATTCAAATCCGTTAGTGCACGTGCTTATTCTGACTGCTATCGTGGTGGGTGTGGCAACGACCGCAGTTGGCCTGGCATTGATTGTTCGTATATACGAAGAGTACGGCACTATAGAAGAAGACGAAATTAAGGCAATAGAATCACAGGAGCATGATTTGTGATTGCCGATCAGTTGCCTGCCTTGCAGATTGTTATTCCCATGTTGGCAGCTCCGCTATGCGTTTTAGTCAGGCGATCATTTGTTTGCTGGTGCATTGCGGTTATTGCCAACCTTTTAGTGCTTTGGGTCGCGTGGGCAATTTTCAAGCAAGTGCAATCAGACGGCGTTATTCGTTATGCTTTGGGTGGCTGGGCAGCGCCGACGGGTATTGAGTATTACGTAGACAGCATGAATTCAATCATGTTGTTGCTCGTATCATTTATTAGTTGTGTTGTATTGGTGTATGCCTACCAAAGCGTTATAAAGTCGGTACAGACAGGAAAACACTACTTGTTCTATGCCGCCTGGATGCTGTGTTTGACCGGTTTGCTTGGTATCTCGATAACTGGTGATGCATTTAATGTGTTTGTATTTCTTGAGATATCGTCTTTATCCATGTACATGCTCATTGCTTTTGGAAGCGATAGACGCGCACTTTCCGCAAGCTTTCGCTATCTTATAATGGGCAGCATAGGCGCATCATTTATCTTGATCGGTATTGGCTTTTTATACGCCGCGACCGGTGCACTTAATATGGTTGATCTAGCGTCACGTATCCCCGACGCACAGTCTCAGCGTGCGGTGCTTGTAGCGTTCAGCTTTCTCACTATTGGTTTAATGATTAAATCAGCGGTGTTTCCCTTGCATGGTTGGTTGGCCAATGCTTATCAGCATGCCCCCATAGTGGTGACAGCCTTTCTAGCTGGCACGGCGACTAAAGTATCCTTGTACGTATTACTGCGATTTTTCTTTAGCATTTTTGGTACAAATTACAGTTTTGGCAGCATGTTATTAAATGTTGTTTTGTTGCCAGCAGCGGTTGCAGGTTTTGTGCTTATGTCGCTGGTTGCCATTTTCCAATCTGACCTGCGGCGCATGCTGGCGTATTCGAGTGTTGCTCAAATTGGTTATATTATCGCGGCATTTTGTCTTGCATCGCAGGCTGGTTTAACCGCTGGTATTGTTCACATTATTAATCACGGCATTATAAAGACGGCGCTGTTTATGTCGGTTGGATGCATCATTTATCGAGTAGGGCATGCACATTCAAATAGCCTGGATAATTTATTCAAAAAAATGCCCTTTACCGTTACGGCTTTTATTATCTCTGGTTTCGGTCTGATTGGTGTGCCGTTAACGGTAGGTTTTATCAGCAAGTTCTCGCTCATCAGCGCCTCAATGGAGCGTGGTTGGTGGATGATCGGTGTTCTGGTTTTGCTGAGCTCTTTGTTTGCCATAGTTTATGTCGGGCGAGTAATAGAAATAATGTTGTTTAGACAGTCTCGCACCGATAACCCGCAACCCGCAGGAATGCATGAAGCACCGCTCTTGATGCTGATACCGATGTATCTGTTAATTGCGGTGAGCCTGTGGTTTGGTATTTCGGGTAGCACTACCCTGGCTGTCGCAGCAGATGCGGCTGCCGCCTTATTGGGTGGCTATCGATGAATCCGTTGTGGGCATTAGTACCACCGCTGCTGGTTATTCCTTTCATTATTTTTTTCGGTGAGCGACGGCGCAACCTTCGTGAGGCGTCGATTGTTATTGCCGGTATTTTTTTGCTCGGTATAAACGATCGTATTTACTCGGCGGTAAAAGCAGGCGAGCTGGTCGAAAGTGGCGAGCTGCCACTGTTAGCGAATTTTTCTTTGCGTTTATCTGCCGAACCTATGGGTGTGCTGTTTGGTTTGCTGGCCAGTTTTTTATGGGTGGTAACAACGGTTTATTCGATTGGCTACATGCGCGGTCACGATGAGAAAAATCAGACCCGGTTTTATTGCTGTTTTGCACTGGCCATTGCCTGTGTCATGGGTGCAGCCTACGCTGATAATCTGCTTACTTTGTTCGTTGCCTACGAAGCCATCACGCTATCAACGTTTCCATTGGTTACCCACGCTGGTAACAATGCGTCGCGTAAAGCCGGGCGTTTATATCTATTGATATTAATGTGTGGTTCTATTGGCTTGTTCCTGCCTGCGGTCATCTGGATTGCCACAGCTGCTGGCACCCTGGATTTCAGGGTGGGCGGCATTCTCAGTGATACCGGCATGAATCAATTGTCCGTAGGCATTTTATTGGGTTTGTGCGTGTTTGGCGTGGGTAAGGCTGCCGTTATGCCAATGCACCGTTGGTTGCCTGCAGCAATGGTGGCACCAACCCCTGTCAGCGCTTTGTTACATGCGGTGGCTGTGGTTAAAACAGGTGTTTTCACTGTGCTTAAAATCGTGACCTACACATTTGGTATCGATATGGTGTCCACGTCAGGTACCGCCAATTATATTCTGCCGGTTGTTGCATTCACTGTTATTGCCAGTTCTCTCATCGCATTTACCAAAGATAATTTAAAAGCGCGGCTTGCTTATTCTACGATAAGTCAATTGTCGTACATTGTCATGGCGGCCTTATTAGCCACCACGATGTCGGTCACCGGTGGCGCACTGCATATCGTGATGCATGCATTTGGAAAAATAACTTTATTCTTTTGTGCTGGCGCAATTATGGTGTCATTGCATAAAACCCAAATATCAGATTTAGACGGTATGGGCAGAAGAATGCCCATTACCATGGCTTGTTTTTTCATTGGTGCGCTAGGCATCATCGGATTGCCGCCAGCCTCAGGTGTGTGGAGTAAGCTGCTTATTGCAGGTGGCTCGCTGGAAGCAGGCAACGCGATATGGATAAGTGTGTTAATGCTCAGTACAATTTTGAACATAGCTTATCTGTTGCCTATACCGCTGCGCGCTTTTTTCAAGCCAGCAGCGCCTGGGCAGTCGGTCGAACTTTCTGAGGCACCGTTTGCGTCGCTTTGGGCGATTGTGGTCACAGCTACGGTGTGTGTGTTGTTATTTGTTTTTCCGCAGCCGCTTATCGAGCTGCTTGGCTTAATCCAGTGGCGTTAATTTATGCCTGACAAACAAAAAAACCAATCTGAGCGCGAGTCCCTGCCGCCTTCCTTGCCGCCTTCCTTGCCGCCTCTGGCACGGCGTTTTCTATGGGCTGATGACATAGGCGCTGTAGAGCGCGTCATTTTGGGATTAGGCATTCTATGCATCTTTCTGTTTATACTTGAATTTGTAATCCATCGTCACACTTATGTGCCGGGTGAAGGTTTTCCAGGTTTTTATGCCATTGTTGGTTTTGTGGCATTTACGCTCATTGTGCTAGGTGCCACCCAATTGCGACGTCTCATATTGCGTAACGAAAATTACTACGCGCCATTTAGCGTTGATGCTGAAGAATACCCAGAGCAAGGGTTGGAGAAAACAGCGCATACGCCAGATGAGAATGGAGTCCATAAAGCGAACGGCACTGATGGAAAGGTGCCTTAATGGACATTTTCGCACCTCCGTTTATCTATATTCTGGCAGCGCTATTGTGTCCGTTGCTCAGTGGTCGCCATCGAGCCATACTGTTGTTGGTTGTTCCGGTGCTTGGGTTTACATCACTACTGAGTTTCTCTTACGGTAATCACGTTGTTGTGCAAATGCTTGGTTTTGAGCTGACGTTTATGCGCGTCGATAAACTGTCGATGATATTTAGCATAATTTTCTCTATCGCGGCTTTGTTGGGTGGAATCTATAGCTGGCACGTGCGTGATCAAATTCAACAGGTGGCCACGTTGGTATATGCCGGGGCGGCCATTGGAGGTGTGCTGGCTGGGGATTTAATCAGTTTGTTCTTGTATTGGGAAGCCACCGCTGTGGCCTCTGTATTTTTGATTTGGGCTCGTCGAAGCGCAGCTTCATACGCTACGGGTATGCGTTATTTAATAATTCAAGTGTTATCGGGCGTATTGTTGTTGGCAGGTTTGTTGTTGCATTACAACGACACAGGCTCTATCGCGTTTGATCACCTTGGTCTGGTCAGTTTGGGTACGTGGCTAATATTTATTGGTTTCGGTATCAAGTGTGCGTTTCCGCTGATGCACAATTGGCTGCAAGATTCTTATCCTGCGGCCACAGTGACTGGCACAGTTATATTGTCGGCATTCACAACTAAAATGGCTGTCTACGCTTTGGCTCGTGGATATGCTGGCACCGAAATATTAATTTATATCGGTGCAGTAATGACTTTATTTCCGATATTCTTTGCCGAAATCGAAAACGATTTACGCCGAGTACTTGCCTATAGCCTCAACAACCAGCTCGGTTTTATGGTTGTCGGTGTGGGTATTGGTACCGAGATGGCGTTAAATGGTACGGCAGCGCATGCGTTTTGCCATATTCTGTATAAAGCCCTATTGTTTATGAGTGTCGGCGCGGTTTTGTTTCGAACCGGCACATCCAAAGCATCCGAATTAGGTGGTCTTTATAAAACAATGCCGGTAACCATGGTTTGTTGTTTAGTTGGTGCGGCGTCTATTTCAGCTTTCCCATTGTTCAGTGGTTTTGTGTCCAAGTCTTTAATACTCGATGCGTCAGCGAAAAATGGTTATTACATTGTGTGGTTTGCGCTGGTGGTGGCATCGGCTGGTGTTTTAAGTCATTCAGGTATCAAAATTCCTTACTTCACATTTTTTGCGCACGATAGCGGTAAGCGGCCGGCGGAAGCACCGTTACATATGCGCATCGCAATGATTGCCACTGCAGTGTTGTGTGTTCTCATTGGTGTGTTCCCAAGTGCTTTGTACGCATTACTGCCTTACGATGTTGAATATAAGCCCTATACGTTTAGTCATGTGCTAACTCAGATGCAGTTATTGTGCTTTGCCTTACTTGCATTTGTATTTCTTATGCGAAAAGGGTTGCACCCACCAGAAGTCAGGGGAGTAAACCTTGACAGTGACTGGTTGTATCGTAAGGCTGCGCCTGGTGTGCTGCCCAGTATTGTGGTCTTGGTTGCCACTCGGGTGGGAGCGATGCAAAGCGCAGGTGTTGCAATCTTCAGCTCACTAATCAAGCGCATCACCCTGTTAGCGCGACCAGGCGGTGTACTGGCGATTAGCTGGGGAGTAAACAGCATGGTGCTCATCGTGACTGTCATGATGCTGATCGTATTATTGTTTAATCTTTTGTAGTTACTCCATAATGTTCAAGCATATCCACATCTTTTGAGCTTCAAGGTGCTTTTGCGAACGCACTATTTGCAACTGAACTTTGTGAATTACTAACCAGTTACAGTTGTTTTGTGAGGCATCTAACTAAACGCATTGCTATTGTATTTTAGATGACCCCCCATCTTTGCCGCTATAGGCTTTGTAGCGGAGGGGTCATGAACAGCGGGCAAGCTCATAAATTTCTATCTCAAAGGCAAGTATCTCTGACGTGGCGGCAGGCGTTTCCGTTATCAAGCCTGCTAATTAGCCAGGTAACTTTTTGGCTACCTAATCGGCTTACTAATCGGCTTACTAATCGGCTTACAAAGGGACTAACTAATCAGCTAACTCATCGGCTAAGAAAGGCCACAGCGTTAAGCTTGTCGGTTTTATTAATCGGCTGTGGTGGTGGCTCTTCTGATATTGCAACTCCCGATGATAATATGGATTCTGACAATACCTTAATCAGTGGCACAGTGGTGATGGAGGAGCGAGACGGTAAAACCGTGTTCGATGGTTGGTTTTCCCAAGGTGACCTCGAACTGGGCGCCGCTCAGGCTTTGCAAACCATTGACTCTGATAGTTGTGTCAGCAGCTCTGTCAACACGGATAGTGTTGGTGAACTAGTGGATGAACATGGATCGATGACGCCTGCCTGGCAAACAGGGTTGAGCGCCATGGGCAGTGAAATAAACATTGATTCGCGGGTTGGTCAGTTTGAGTCGTTGATCGAACAGACCAATGGCAATACCACGGTTTATGCACCAGAGAATCGTTGGCAAAGTGAATCCCAACCAGACGATGCGGTACTCTCGTTTGATTCAAGCTCGGTGTTTGGCAATTTAAATTCAGTTGAAGTAGCACCTCTTATGCCGCTGGTGTGGATTTCACCAGAGTCTGGTGTGTTGCCAGCTGCGGCTACTTCGCTACGATGGGAAGCATCATTTAACGATGAAACTCTAATCAGATTGCGTTTGAGCGCGATTGATTTTACTGATTCGCAAAACCCGGAAGTGGTCACGATCGCCTGTCGATTGGTGGACGATGGTTTATTTACTTTACCAGCCGATTTTCAAGAACAGCTACCGAGTGAGCACTCTGGAATAACTGTGTATGCAGTCCGCGAAAGAGTGCAGCAAATTGTAAGTAATGAGTCTCAGCTGACTGTTGTCCAGTTGAGTCACCCAACACCTGCAGACCCTTAGATTATTCTGTTGTCACAATTGACGCTATCGTCACATCCTAAGTAGCAAGCTGCGAGTTGCAAGCTACAAATTGCTAAACGCAAGTTGCTAATAGCTAATAGCTGATTGCTAGCCATTAATCGCTAGCCGTAAATCGTAGTCTTGCTATGCCGTCGCTCCAGATCTTGGTATAAAATCCAGGGGTGGGCCTGATTGTCCATCTACTTGTTAGCATACGAAAATAATCGGTGATCATAAATGCATAAATCTGCCATAAAACGCGCTGAACAATTTGCTGCTGAATATGCAATGACACACCCCGTCATACTTGGGCCCATGGCCGGAGCTTGCCCGGTGGGTCTATCGGTTGCGGTAGCAAAAGGTGGTGGCATGGGTGGTTGTGGCGCATTGCTTATGACACCCGACATGATGAAGCAATGGGCTTCCGACTTTCGAAAGGAGACTGAAGGTACTTTTCAAATGAACCTGTGGATTCCAGATGCTGAGACTCAGAGAGACCCAGAGCATGAGACTGAATTGCGGCAGTTTCTAAAGCTGTGGGGACCAGAGGTTGATGCAGAGTCGGCTAACGATGCGTCGCCTGATTTTCAGGTTCAGCGAGAGGCACTGTTGGATATCGCTCCTCCGGTTATCTCGTCAATCATGGGATTATTTGATGCACCATTTGTTACTCGCATGAAGGCCAGTGGTATCAAATGGTTCGCAAACGTCAGTACCGTTGAAGAGGCCATCATGGCAGAAGCTGCCGGTGCGGATGTCATCGTCGCCAAGGGTTTCGAAGCGGGAGGGCATTCAGGTGCCTTCAAGCCAGAAAACGCACTGCGTCATGGCGTGGGCCTTGTATCTTTGGTTCCTGCCATCGCCGACTCGGTTGACTTGCCCATTGTCGCCACAGGCGGAATAGCTGACGGACGTACCATGGCTGCCGCACTTATGCTCGGCGCATCAGCTGTTCAAATTGGAACAGGTTTTTTGCGCGCAACAGAATCCACCATTGCGCCAGCCTGGTCTGTTGCCATAGGCGAGGCGCGTCCTGAGGGCACCATGGTGACCCGGGCGTTCTCAGGGCGAGCCGGGCGTTGCATTGCATCCAGGTATGCGCTTGCAATGGAGCAGGCCGATACGCCAGAACCGGCACCCTATCCAATACAGCGGGGACTGACTAAGGCGATGAGGGCAGCGGCCGTGAAGCAAAATAACATAGACAGTATGCAGGCCTGGGCAGGTCAAAGCGCCTCCATGGCGCAGGTTGATTCAGCAACACAGATAACTGAGAACATTTGGCAGTCTGCACAAAAGCTTTTGACATAGCGAACAGCAGAAAAGTTGGGCGACAGTAAAAGCGTCTAACTGTTAAGGCATAACAACGCGGCTAAGTAAGTTTGCGCGACCACCGAAGCTGGGTACGTCCACAGCGCTTCCATCGGATGTTATAAACGCTTGATCGCCCTTTGTTTGAAACGCATCTTCCCATCTGGCATCAAGTATTATTGCATTTAATAGCGCGAATACTGTATCCGGAGTAAATTCTTTAACCATGGTGGGAATAAAGCCATCTGTCTGCTCGGATACCCAGCCATTGACCGCATCTGCAACCTCCGCTGGCGAACCAGCGAAGTCAGCATCGGTTACCGGCGCCCCAAAGTCTGTGGTTGCTGTATCGAGAAATTCGGTTTGCAAATCGAGACCTGGCTTGACGAACACTCGGTTTGCTGTTCGCAGCACAAGATCTTCATTGGTGCGGCTCTCAAGTTTCAGTGCAAGATCATTGAGAGCGGCATGAACATCGTCTTCTGGGAGTGTGTCGATACCGAGCAAGGCGGCAAGAGAACTGTATGTGCTGCCACCGGTAGCAGCACTGGTGAGTGCCAAGGCAACCGCTGCGCTGTACCCACTTTCAACCGACCCTTCGCTTGGGGCACCTGAACTGACTGCGCGGTGCAGATCAAATGAAAAGTTGTTCAACGATTGCACCACCGCCAAACGTGTTGCCTCATCCACTTGCGGAGAAAGCTCTCGTGACGTTTGTGTCCCGTATCGCTCGTTGACAGCGTCACTATTGGCGAATAACGATGTATCACCAGATTGCTGGTTACCATTGTTAGTTGTGTTGTTGTTACAAGCGCCGAGAAAGAGCAACGCGATCGTGAGACAAAGAGAGTGGCGGATAGTAGCCATCGATAAGTACGTCGCCATATTAAAATTGCCTTTATATTTGGGATATAAATACCAATATACAACAGACAGAATTTAAAGTCAGCGCTGACGAACAGAATGCGCTTTGATGGCCCTCTATAATTTCGGTACGGGTGGCGGGGATTGGTTTAAAGCTTGTTTTATTGTTTCGCTGTATAAAAGTATATCCAAAACGAGATAATACTTTGGATAGACAGTGCATTGTCAGCCCAGTTGCTACTGTTCAAACGTCACCTTGTCACTGACATTCCTGAGCCGGGGAGGCCGAATCGAGTTTATGGTATTGCCCTGAACTTCAAGTCCATCAAGCAGATGGCTTTTACTTTTTCCAAATCCACCGGTTGATATTTCAATGGGTACGCAATGTTCTTTGGCGACAATGGTATTGTTTTGCACAAGGTTCGGTCCATCCATTAAAACTAATGCCGTTCCCTCGCTGCAATGAATGGTGTTGTCTTCAACCACATTATTAATGGATTCATCAGTGAATTGGCCGGGTAGGCCGTTGAGTGTGGCACACCAGCCGAACGCATGGTTGCGGCCTTGTCTGGACGCAATTTGAATGCCCGTTATGCCGTTGTTAATAAAAGTATTGCCAGTAATTCTATTGCCGTTTGACGGGGTGGAGCGCACCACAGGGCAAACGCTGCCCTTTAGTTCGCCGCAATTTTGATAAACGTTAATTGCACCTTCGCGATTGTTTAAAAAGCGCGTGTTACTGATTTCGCTGTTGTATGTAGAGTCAATAGCTATGGCTTCGCGTGTTCGGTTATTACTGATAGTGGAATTAGTGAGTCTAATGTTATTGCTGCCTGCTTCAGAATAAACAGCAATGCGTTCGGTGCCGTCGATATGCACTCGGTTCATCTCAATGTTTTCACTGAAGTTGCCAAGGTATATACCCACTTGTGTGCCTTCAATGTTGATATCTTCAAAGAGAATATCATTGTGCCCAACGGGTAAGTCTTCAGTTTCATCGAGCTTGCCATCGCCTCCAAGTTCACCGCCAAAGAAGCGGGTCATTTGTATGCCGGCGTGGAAGGTGCCACGCATGGTGCAATTTTTTACGCTTATATCTGATAACGATCGATCATCATTAAAGCGTACAAACGGCATTTGCTTTGCTCGACTGGTCGGGGTTATGCCCTGCGCTGATTTGTCACTCCACCCGTGATCAATCACGCCACCTTTGCAATCGAGTGTTTTGTTTGATCGATCGAACATGGCTGTGAAATTGATCGACTGTTGTGCGTCACAAAACGCTACGTCGCTATCCATAATCACACAGGTATGTTTGGTGATATCTGATGCCTGCAGGCAGCCATTGAAATCGCTGGCACGTTTTACGATGCTGCATGCCTGTATACGTGTGTCAGTGTGGGGCAGGGTGCAATCTATTTCAGTTTGTGCGGCTATTACAGTTGCACATGAGCTACACATTGCCAGGGCAACAGTCAGTAAAACGGCCCTCATAGCAGCTGGTGATGAGGCTCGTACAGCGACTCGCTCAGCAAGCCGTTGAGTAAAGGTGTACGGTTTTATTGTCGTGATTGAATAATGGAAGGCCATTGCCTGTAAGAGCAAAAAGCACTCCCATTAGCGCAATTTATCGAACGAGTTTTGCAGCCTCTTTGGCAAGTCTGGTGATCTCGTCCCAGTTACCGGCGTTTACGGCCGCTTTTGGAGCAACCCAGGAGCCGCCAACACAGACAACGTTGGGCAGGCTCAGGTACTCATGAGCAGATTCGGCGTTGATGCCACCGGTGGGGCAAAACACCACATCAGTAAACGGACCACCCAGGGCTTTTAGCATTTTGGGGCCACCGGCTTGTCCGGCAGGAAAGAACTTAAGTTCACTACAGCCATGGTCAAGTGCATGGATGATGTCGGCGGGTGTCATCACCCCCGGCAACAAGGGCATGGATAAATCTTGCGCGGCTTTACCAAGTTGGCTGGTAAAACCCGGGCTCACAGCAAAACTTGCTCCGTGGTCTTTGGCGCGTATTAAATCATCAGGGTTCAGCGCGGTACCAACGCCAACAACAGCACCTTCTACTGATGTCATTGCCTGCATAGCTTCCAGCGCTGCAGGTGTTCGAAGCGTAACTTCTAATACGGGTAAGCCGCCTGCAACCAATGCTGTGGCAAGTGGAATGGCTTGTTCCGGGTCATCGATAACCAATACAGGTATGACGGGTGCCAATTCCATAATCTCTTTTACTTTCATCAAGCTTGCTTTCCTAAGGTCTTGTCTTATTAAATTTGGCTGGTGTAACAACAATATTAGAACGCGCTTATTGCACCGCTTTCAGCGGAGCTGACGTGAGCACGCATACCAGCAAAAAGCGAGCGTCCAATATCATTGGCATCGGCAAGGTCAGGATGTTCGTGAGTTCGCGCATCCCAAACAACCGCGTCGACTAACGCATTTAATTCGCCAGTCACGGTGTTCATTTCAATCATGTCACCGCGTTGGACTTTGTCCAATGGTCCGTCGAGTAAGCATTCGGGCGATACGTGTATTGCTGCTGGTACTTTACCCGATGCGCCGGACATGCGACCGTCTGTGACAAGACCAATTTGATAGCCCCTGTCGAGTAACACACCGAGTATGGGCGTAAGCTTGTGTAACTCTGGCATGCCATTGGCGCGTGGCCCTTGGTATTTAATGATGGCCACAAAGTCGTGATTTAATTCGTCATTCTCAAATGCTTCTTTTAATGCGTTTTGAGAATGAAAAATTTCCGCTGGTGCTTTTATAATGCGATGCTTCTCTTTTACTGCAGCGGTTTTGACTACAGCGCGTCCAAGGTTACCGTGCATCAGGCGTAGGCCACCGTCAGCCATAAAGGGCTTGGCAACAGTGGATATTACGGTGTCGTCGAGTGATTTTTTCGGCCCCGGACGCCATTCAAGTGTCCCGTCGTTTAACCACGGCTCGTCGGTGTAACGGCGTAAACCACCTTCTCCAACCACCGTTGTGACGTCGTTGTGCAGAAGTCCGGCGTCAAGTAATTCACGAATCACCAAAGCCAGACCACCGGCTGCGTGAAATTGATTAACGTCGGCTTGCCCGGCAGGGTATACATGAGTCAGTGATGGAATAACGTGGCTAAGCTCATCGAAGTCGTTCCAGTCAATAATAATACCCGCAGCTTTCGCTATTGCCACCAAGTGCAAGGTGTGATTGGTGGAGCCAGCTGTGGCCAGTAACCCGATGACGCCATTCACGATGGCTTTTTCATCGATGATTTTTCCAATTGGCGTGAATTCGTTTCCGCGTGATGAGATTTGCAGTGCACGCGTGGCTGCGGCTGCGGTAAGTTGCTCGCGCAGGGGTGTGCCCGGGTTAATAAAAGCTGCGCCCGGTAAATGCAATCCCATTATTTCCATTAACATCTGATTGCTATTGGCAGTGCCGTAAAACGTACAAGTGCCGGGACCATGATACGACTGGCTTTCCGATTCTAAAAGCTCTTGCCGGGTGGCTTTGCCTTCGGCGTAGCGTTGTCGTGTGCGGGCTTTTTCTTTGTTGGATAAGCCGGTGGTCATTGGTCCGGCAGGAATAAACACAGCAGGCAGATGACCAAAGCTTAACGCGCCCATTAACAGGCCAGGTACGATTTTGTCACACACACCCAGAAAAACACCGGCATCGAACATGTTATGCGATAGGGCAATAGCGGTAGACATAGCGATAACATCCCGACTGAATAGCGAGAGTTCCATACCCGGCTGGCCTTGTGTTACGCCATCACACATAGCCGGCGTACCACCAGCAAACTGCGCTGTTGCACCAACTTTTTGTGCGGCCACTTTTATAACGTCCGGGTAACTGACAAACGGCTGATGCGCGGAGAGCATTTCGTTGTATGAGCTAACGATAGCCAGGTTAGGTTGCTCTTCGGCGTGCAATATTATTTTGTCTTTAGGCGAAGCGGTGGCGACTGCGTGGGCGATGTTGGTGCACGATAAGCCGCCGCGTTGGGCACGCTTACCACTGAGCTTTGCAACGCCTTGCAAGTAGCTGTCTCGGCTTGACTCGCTGCGCCTGATAACGCGATCGGTCACCTCTGATACGGTTGCGTTCAGTTTAGTCATGGTGTTTCGCTTAAGATTTTAAGTAAAAAAGCTACTTGAATTATGGCATATAATTAGCCAAGTATGTATGCAGTACGCATCGGCAGCGCAGTTTTCACAAATACATAGGTAATAAAACTACAAAACCGATTCGGATGCAATTACACTTATACTATCGCGGATTTCACGTCACGTTTAACTGATTTTAAAATATGAATAAGGACAATCCAGCGGATACCGCAAATCCATTCGACTTTGTGCTCTTTGGCGGCACCGGAGATTTGTCTCTGCGAAAACTTTTGCCGGCTTTGTACTATCGAAACTGCGAAGCTCAGCTCCACGATGACGGACGTATTATTTGTGTCGCAAGACGTGACTTGAGCAATGAGCAGTTTGTCGAGCTGATGCAGGATGAGGTCATTCAGCACATCCCCTCTGAGCACTTTACGCAAGAGGCATGGGATAGCTTCATCGAGCGTATCAGTTATTTACAACTCGACGTCACCACCATGGAAGGTTACAACTTACTTGGTGACATGCTTTCTGGCCGAGAGCATGTTGCCCGCGTTTTCTACCTGTCAGTAGCGCCAAGTTTGTTCGAGCCGATCTGCGTCAAAGTGAGCGAGGCTGGTCTGATTACCGAAAATTCACGCGTTGCTTTGGAAAAACCGTTGGGGCGTGACCGAACGTCGGCCAATGAGATCAACGACCAGCTGGCGCGTGTGTTTGACGAGTCGCAAATATTTCGTATTGATCACTACCTTGGTAAGGAGACAGTACAAAACCTGATGGCCTTGCGTTTTGGTAACGCCTTATTCGAGCCCTTATGGCGGCGTGAACACATCAGTGATGTGCAAATCACCATCGCGGAAAGTCTGGGTGTGGGTACGCGAGGCGGGTTCTACGATCAAACCGGTGCGCTGCGTGACATGGTGCAAAATCACTTATTGCAGTTGTTGGTGATATTGTCAATGGAGCCACCGGCCAGTTCCGATTCTGACGCTATTCGCGATGAAAAAATAAAAGTATTGCGTGCTCTAAAACCATTGGTGGGTCTCGAAGCGGTAGAAAGCACTGTCAGAGGTCAGTACAAAGCAGGTGCTTTTGCTGACGGTCCCGTGCCTGGTTATCTCGAAAACGATACCGTGCCTGATGACAGTACCACTGAAACCTTCGTTGCAATAAGAGCCGAAGTAGAATCATGGCGTTGGGCTGGTGTGCCATTTTATCTGCGCACCGGTAAGCATATGGAAAGTAAGCTCACCGAGATAATCATTAACTTTCAAAAAGTACCGCACTCTATTTACGAAACTGCTGATGGTTTCTCAACACCAAACCAGCTGGTTATTCGATTACAACCTCAGGAAAGTATTCGCATGCGTGTTTACGTCAAGGCATGGGGTGATGATAATCAGTTACAACCGGTGCATTTAAATCTCGACTTTAACGATGTGTTTAAAAAGCGTCAAATGATCGCCTACGAGCGTTTGTGTACGGATATTATTAAGGGCAACCAAACCTTGTTTATGCGACGCGACGAAGTCGATGCTGCATGGGCCTGGATTGACCCAATACGCGAAGCCTGGGAGGCGCACAATGTTAAACCGAAAGGGTATATCGCCGGCACGATGGGGCCAGCGGCATCCAGTGCACTGATAAGCCGAGACGGTTTAAAATGGTATGAGGACTAATGACATGAAGACAAATGTTGACAGCGCAAATGTTGAGAGGACAAGGTTGAAAGAGCTATGGTAGAAGCACTGAGTAAGGCCCAGTGGACAGAAGCTGCCGATGCTGATGCCATTGCCAGCAAGTTAGCATCAGCTGTTGAACAAAATTTAAATGAAGCCATAAGCGATATTGGACGAGCCAGTTTGGTTGTGTCTGGCGGCAGTACGCCGTTGCCATTTTTTAAAGCTTTATCGCAAGCAAATTTAGATTGGTCATTAGTGGATATCACATTGGCTGATGAGCGGTGGGTGCCTGAAGATCATGAAGACAGTAATGCCAGTTTTGTCAAAGAACATTTTTTAGTCGGTCCTGCGTCAGCGGCAAATTTTTATCCCATGTATCGCGATAAAACGCCGACCTATGCAATCAAAGAAGTCGAACAAGCACTCAAATCCATGTGTCATCCATTTAGTGTGGTGATATTAGGTATGGGCGGTGATGGCCATACCGCCTCCTTGTTTCCTGATACGCAAGGCCTGGAATCTGCAATGGACCTGGACAGTGACGCCATGTTGGCAGTGCTACAACCGGCAACGGTTCCACAAACCCGCATCACCTTAACGCGTGCCGCGTTGCTGCAGTCACGTTATCGGTATTTGCATATAACCGGACAGTCCAAACGCGATGTGCTTGAAGCTGCGCTTGCGCCTGATGTTGTAAACCCATTACCGATTGCGTCTTTTTTTGAAAAACATCTGCCGCCCGTATCGGTATACTGGTCACCTTAGTTGTCCATGTGCATAGGTTATGCTGGCAAAAATCAAATCAGCGCGAGACGGTCTTAGAAAATCAGAGCAAAAAGTCGCTGACGTAATTCTGGCAGATCCGGATAACAGCGTGCAGTCGTCCATCCAGGCTATAGCCACTAAAGCATCGGTTAGTGAGCCTACAGTTATTCGTTTTTGCAGAGCCCTGGACTGTGTGGGTTTCCAGCAGTTTAAGTTACGTTTGGCGCAAGACCTGGCCAGTCGTGGAACGTTTTTCTATCGCGACGTGACACCAGAGGATTCCTCCAAAGAACTCGCGGGTAAACTAATCGACGGGGCTATCGCATCCCTTGTGCACGTGCGCAATCAACTCAACTATGACTCTCTGGATAAAGCCATCGAGTTTTACGTTAATTGTGATCGTATTGAGCTCTACGGTTCGGGTGGCTCTGCCATAGTTGCTGAAGACGCACAGTTAAAACTATTTCGATTGGGCAAACCTGCTATAGCGTACTCCGATCCGCACATACAACATTCGGCAGCAGCGCTGCTCGATGAAAAAGCGCTGGTTATCGCTATATCGCATTCGGGTCGCAATCAAGATCTACTGACCAGTGCGCAAATTGCAAAAGACTCACGTGCCAAAGTGATCACTGTTACAGCCACTAAATCACCATTGGCAGAATTGTCAGACGTTAATCTCAGTGTTGATGTAGCAGAAGACAGTGATATTTTTTCACCGGTCAAATCACGCCTGGCGCAAATGGTCGTGCTGGATATTCTTGCCGTGGGAGTGGCAGTGCAGGGTGGCGACGACATGCTTCAACAACTGGCCAAAGCACGCCGAGCCATAGACTTCAAGTTTGTTTAGTTAGATTCTGCAACGCCACCAAAGGCTGATACTTTTTCGGGTTCAATCAATATTCGTGCACGCGCGTAGATCTTATCGCTTTCAAGTCGAAAGATGGCAGTACCCGGGGTGCTGACGTCCACGCTTAAAGGATCGGAAAATGTCTCGTTAGTGGAGACCTGAATTTCGTAACCGGGTGCCTCTGTAGGTGGGTCGATAACCTGAACCAGAAATTCATTACCCTGACGACTGACCGCAGTGTCAACCGGGTTGACTGAATCATCGATGGCTGCAACAACAAGCTTAGTAGGTGATTTGTAGCCTTTGATACCGTTCGAATCAATGCCACGTACATTCATGAAGTATTCTCCGGCATCAATATCCTCTACTAACGAGAACACGCCTTCTTGTTCATTGAATTTACCGATGACATCCATGCCGCCCTCATCGGCCGACAGATTAACCAGGTATTGATCTACATCGGAAAGTGCCCACCACGATACCTGATCGCCTTTAGCGGCTCGTTTGGGGATGTAGCGATATACTGGTGCGGGTAGCAGCGCCACTGGATCCATTGGTGGTGCGTTTTCACTGGCAACCGAACCGAAACCTTCATCAAGCGGGAGATCATTTGCACCTGCCTGCAGCAAGACTTCGCCTTCAGTTACACCAACAATAATATTTGTTGTTACCGCATTTAATTCGAAAAAGGTTCCGCGTACCGCTGCTGATGCATATGGTGTGTTAATCGTGAATTCGGTTGGCTGCCCGTCGCGACGCTTTACATCAGAGGACACCTCACCTTGTGGCGAATCGAGCGAAATCAAGCAGCTGTCATCAGTTTCAAGGCAGTTAAGACGAGCAAGTTTTGCATGCGTTAAAGGTTGTAAGTTGAAAACAGAGCCCGATCCAAACTGCAAACTCGCAAAACCATTTTCACCCGTTTTAATCAGCTCTTGTAAGTAAACTTTATCATCGCGCTCTAAGGGCTCGTCATTCTTGGTCACATCGCCTTTGGCGAATATGACTGTCGCAAATTGTCGTTCTACTGGTGTAAAAAGCGGAATCCGAATAACTTGCCCTGGTGCAATCGGATCCGATTCCTTCATGCCATTAAAGCTGGCTAACATGCTTGATAAACCGCTTTTACCAAATTCTTTGCGAGCGATAGAGCGCAGTGTATCCCCGGATTCTGCGACCACGCTGCGAGTGATAATCGTGTCACTGGTGGTTTGCGCAAACGCTGTGCTGCTGGGCACCAATACCGCTGCAAGCAACAAAACAATAAAAGCCATGCTGGAGGTAAAACCGGCGTCAGCTTTATTATTAGCGCCAGCTTCCCCACTGGTTAGTGTGCCAACAAATTTGCAGGTATGCCTGCTGATGAGGCTGGTGATCAAGAAACCGTTGCTTGCGAGGATTTTCATTGGTCGTTTCGTGGGCAGTGTATACATGAGGCAACCATACCGTGACCCAGCGATAGTTGCTACTGGCTCATCACCATTCACGCTGATTTGCCGCAAAAAGCGGTGTAAATCATTGTAAACTGGGCACTATAACGCTTTTAGTCGGGTCAGCCGGAGCATGTTGGTCGTTCCGGTTCGGCCAAAAGGCATACCGGCGGTTATGGCGATAATCTCGCCTATCTCACCGAATCCTTCCTGTAAAGTTATGTTAATCGCGTTAGCAACCATCTCATCAACGTTTGACATTTCGGCCGACAGAACCGCGTGCACTCCCCAAACCAGAGCAAGCTTACGAGCTGTCTCCCGATAGGGTGTGCAACCAATAACCGGTGCTTCGGGTCGTTCCCTGGCAGCACGAAAACTACTGAAGCCAGATTCGGTGTAGGTGAAAGTGGCTGCCAGTGGTAGTACGTTTGAGATGTGGTGGAGTGAGGAGCTGATCGCATCCGCAACAGTATTGCCCGGGGCTGGCAGGCTGGCGTCAATTGACTTTCGATAGTACACATCTTTTTCCACTTCAATAATGATGCGGTTCATTGCGGTGGCCGCTTCCACCGGGTAATCACCGGCTGCGGTTTCAGCAGATAACATGACCGCATCAGACCCGTCGTAAATAGCGGTTGCCACATCTGAGGATTCAGCCCTTGTTGGTACCGGCGAGCTGATCATTGATTCAAGCATTTGAGTTGCGATGACCACAGGTTTGCCTTCACGGCGAGCATGACGAACGATTTGGCGTTGTATAACAGGCACTTTTTCTTGCGGCATTTCAACACCTAAATCGCCTCGAGCAACCATGACCGCATCGGCTAATTGCACAATATCTTTTAGGTGCTGGATAGCCGTTGGCTTCTCAAGCTTTGCCATGATGGCTGCACGTTGCCCAACCAAACCGCGCATTTCAGTTATGTCTTCGGGGCGCTGAACAAATGAGAGGGCAACCCAGTCAACGCCCAGTTCAAGCGCATAGTCTAAGTCGATTCGATCTTTTTCAGTTAGTGGCGAAATAGGCAGCAACACGTCGGGTACATTCACGCCTTTATTGTTGCTGATGGTACCGCCGACAATGACTTCAGTTACTGCATGTTGGTCATCAAACTCGATAACTTTTAAGCGGATTTTTCCGTCGTTAATCAGTAATTGCGAGCCAACTTGCATGGCTGCGAAAATTTCGGGGTGGGGCAGATTGACGCGTGTCTTGTCGCCATCATCCTCTTTCATGTCCAGAACGAATCGCTGTCCTGTTTCCAACTCCGCCTCTTTGTTTTTGAACGAACCGACTCGAATTTTTGGGCCTTGCAAGTCAGCCAGAATACCGATGGGTCGTTCACGCTCAGCTTCAATTTGTCTTATGTAGCCATGCGTGCGTGCGTGGTCTTCATGCGTGCCATGACTGAAATTCAGTCGAAACACGTCTATACCTGTATCAAAGAGTTCGCCAATTTTCTCCAGCGAATTACTGGCTGGGCCTAATGTGGCAATAATTTTGGCGTCTCTGCGGCGTCTCATAAGATAATTTAATTTTTTAGTCGTAAACGGTTTTGGTAATTCAGCTACAAATGTAATTGTTTGTCTATTTGAAATCGGAATTCAGACTGAAATGATGCTCGCCACGGAGTGGAAATCAACAATAGCCCCATTTTAGCTTATTTCCTGGCGCGGCCGTAAGCTCAATTGCAATTACATGTCTTACAGCCATTGTTGTGACTGGTAAGCACATGCAGCCAATTTAGGTAGCAATTTTACGTGGTTATATTAAGGTAGGCTATAGCCCTATTTGATTGATCAATAATTGCCATGTCCACTCCTGCTTCTCACCCCAAGCCCGAGGCCGATCTCCAGTCAGACTCTCATGCCGACGCCCAAAGCGGTGCGTCCATTAGCGAAAAACGCGAACGTTTCACCAAAGCATTGAGTCAGCTGTTGCCGAACAATTGCATTTTAAGCTCACCTGAGCAGCTAAAACCCTATGAATCTGATGGGTTAACTGTGTTTAAAAAGAGCCCGTTATTGGTCGTGTTGCCTGAAACCATTGACCAAATCCAGGCCGTCATTAGATGGGCTGCCAGCGAGCGTGTGCCGGTGGTGGCGCGTGGTGCAGGCACCGGTTTGTCTGGCGGCGCTTTACCACACGAAGATGGCATCTTGTTGGGGCTGGCAAAATTTAATCAGATTCTGGAACTTAACATAGAAGAAGGATTTGCTCGCGTCCAGCCTGGCGTACGTAATTTAGCGATCTCTGATGCCGCCAGATCTTACGGTTTATATTATGCTCCCGACCCTTCCTCACAAATCGCCTGCACAATCGGTGGCAATGTGGCTGAAAATTCAGGCGGTGTGCATTGTTTGAAATACGGGTTAACGGTGCACAATGTGTTGGCTGTTACTGTTGTCACGATAGACGGTGAGCTACTGCAAATCGGGTCCAACGCACTCGATAGTGCGGGTTACGATTTGTTAGCATTACTCAATGGTTCGGAAGGTATGTTAGCAATCGTTGTCGAAGTGATCGTCAAGCTACTGCCAACACCACCGTGCGCAAAACTGGTCATGGCAGCATTCGACAGCGTAGAAGATGCAGGCAATGCGGTCGGGCAGGTTATCGCTGCCGGGATAATTCCGGCAGGCTTGGAACTGATGGATAAACCGGCCATGCAAGCGGCAGAAGCATTTGCTCATTGTGGTTATCCAGTGGATTCTGCAGCTTTGCTATTGTGCGAACTCGACGGACTTGAAGAGGAAGTCAGCGCTCAAATCGATAAAGTCACAGGGGTGTTCAAGTCGTGCCATGTATCTGATCTTCGTATTGCCGCATCTGAAGAAGAGCGGTTATTGTTATGGAAGGGGCGTAAGTCTGCCTTTCCGGCAGTGGGCCGGCTGGCGCCAGATTACTACTGTATTGACGGCACAATTCCGCGTGGCCAATTACCCTATGTATTAAGGCGCATGGAACAATTATCTGCTGAATACGAATTACCTATTGCAAATGTGTTTCATGCAGGCGATGGCAACTTGCACCCGCTGATTTTATTTGATGCAAACATTCCTGGCGAAACGCAACGCACAGAAGAATTAGGCAGTCGCATTTTATTGTTGTGTGTTGAAGTCGGCGGTACGGTCACTGGTGAGCATGGTGTTGGTGTCGAAAAAATAAACGAGATGTGTGTGCAATTTGATGAAGCGTCGCTGCAGCAGTTTCACGCAATTAAAGCAGCGTTCGACCCGGACGGTTTATTGAACCCGGGAAAAGCTGTTCCTACCTTGCAGCGATGCGCAGAGTTTGGTGCTATGCATGTTCATCGGGGCGAATTGCCATTCCCAGAGTTGGAAAGATTTTAAGCGTGCAAAATCGGGATCAAACAGAGGCACTTGTTACCCAGGTACATCAGGCACTCGAAACAAAAACGCCCGTAAATATAGTCGGTGGTGGCAGTAAGGCATTTTTAGGCAAGAGTATGGATGCGCAAACGTTAGACATGAACGGTCATGTCGGCGTTGTTAGTTATGAGCCCACCGAACTGGTTGTCACGGTTAGAACCGGCACACCCATGAGTGAGCTAAATGCACTATTAGCGCAAAACGGGCAAACCTTGCCGTTTGAACCACCGGTGTTTGGCAGTGGCACCATCGGTGGTGTGTTGGCGTGTGGTTTGTCTGGTCCTGCAAGACCGTTTGCTGGTGCTGCGCGCGATTATGTTTTGGGTATGAGGGTGATAAACGGGCAGGGGCAGGCATTGCGTTTTGGCGGCGAAGTCATGAAAAACGTCGCCGGTTATGATGCTGCCAGACTGCATGTTGGTGCCTACGGTACCCTGGGCGTATTGCTGGAAACTTCAATGAAGGTGTTGCCATTACCTGAGGCACAAATTACGCTAAGGCACGAATTAACTAAGGCCAGTGACAATACTGGCTTGGTGAAGATGATGCGTCAGCCGCTGCCTTTAAGTGCGGCAACAATTATCAATAACTCACAGTACATCCGGCTCAGTGGTAGTGAATCCGCTGTGCGAGCAGCTGCAGAAACCTGTGGCGGGGATGTCGTGTCTGATGGTGAGTCATTCTGGCAAAGTATTCGCGAATTGACGCATGAGTTTTTCAACGACAAACGTCCGCTTTGGCGTTTGAGTGTGCCCGAATTTAGCCCCCTTATTGAAGGCGGCATTGAGGGTGAGTGGTTGCTGGATTGGGCGGGCGCTCAACGTTATTTAAAAACAAATACCGACGCCTGCACCATTTTCTCTGCGGCCACTGCCGCCTCAGGCCACGCAAGTTGCTACAGCGCTAACAAGATGGCAAACAATGTACCGCTTTTTCAACCTTTAGAAGGTGCGATGCTGTCACTGCAATCACGACTTCGTGACAGCTTTGATGCTCATCGGTTGTTTAATCCTGGTCGGTATCATCCGGAAATGGACCCCGGGCTTAACGATCAAACTAACAGCAATCAAAGTACTTCCAACCTAAGGCCTGCTTGAATGCAAACATCGATAGCCCCTGAACTCGCTGATGATGCGCGTGTTATTGATGCAGAAAAAACGCTGCGTAAGTGCGTTCACTGTGGCTTTTGTCTGGCGACGTGCCCAACGTATAATTTGCTTGGTGATGAGCTGGATAGTCCACGCGGCAGAATTTATCTGATCAAGCAGATAGTCGAAGGTGCGACACCGACAACCCAAACGCTGACCCATTTAGATCGGTGTCTGACTTGCCGCAACTGTGAAACCACGTGTCCTTCAGGGGTGGAATACGGACATTTGCTGGATAACGGTCGGTCGCTGGTAGAAGAGCAGGTGAGTCGGCCTCTGCACACGCGAATATTGCGTAAAGCTATCTTATCGGTGCTGCCTTATAAGGCGCGTATCAGTCCTTTGGTAAAGCTTGGACAAACGTTTGGTGCATTATTGCCAGCAAAACTAAAAGCGACTGTGCCCAGTAAGCAAGACCCCGGTGATTGGCCAGGCCGACAACATAACCGAAGCATGTTGGTGTTGGATGGTTGTGTACAACCAGCGATGGCGCCTGCCACCAATGCTGCAGCTGCACGTGTACTCGGCGCTTTGGGTATTGATCTGATCAACATCCCAAAGACGGGCTGCTGTGGTGCTGTGCATTTCCATTTGAACGAGCAAAACGCTGCCAAAGATTTCATGCGCAGAAATATTGATGCGTGGTGGCCGCATATTGAGAAGGGTGCTGAAGCGATTATCACAACAGCCAGTGGTTGTGGCGTGATGGTGAAGGATTATGGGCATGTGCTTGCAGATGACGAGCAATACAAAGAGAAAGCCGCGCGTGTCAGTTCACTATGCAAAGATATTGTGGAAGTGATTCAGATGCAAGACCTGTCGCTCTTTGAATCTTTGGCAAATAAACGTCCATCGTCCCTGGCAGATGAATATGGGCCTATCGCATTCCATCCGCCGTGCACCTTGCAGCACGGTCAGAGATTACCGGATGTGACCGAAACGGTGCTCAAACGTATTGGGTTTAATCTGGTGCCTGTGCAAGATGCTCATTTGTGCTGTGGCTCGGCTGGAACTTATTCTATTTTTCAGCCAGAGCTTAGCCAGCAGCTAAAACAAAACAAACTTAACGGGCTCGCCACGCATTCACCCCAAACCATTGCCACAGCCAACATCGGGTGCCAGCTGCACCTGCAGTCCGGTACACAAACCCCCGTGGTTCACTGGATCCAACTCCTCGATAAACTCCTGTAATCAGCCTTCGCACAGAATAAAGGGGACGGAGGGATTTAATTTTGTCCAAAAGGTGGGGTCAGGTCTTTGATTTTGAATGGATGGAAGCGATAGCATACGTAGGCTTCAATTCCATTCAAAATCAAAGACCTGACCCCGCCTTTTGTTCGTCCCCTTTATTCTGTGCGTATCGTTGTGTGATCTGGTTCGAATTGCGCAAGCTTGTTTAGGTCACTGTTGGCATAAACAACAACGCCGGTGCTTGTCATTCTCAGGGGTTACGCGCGAGTGCCGATTACTACGCAGGACTTGCTATTCAGGTTATACGCCGTGTTGTTATCAAAAAAGCCTTCTTCGTTCTCGCGAACTCTTCGTTTGAGCTTAAGCCTTGTATCTGTGGCCGTTCTTACCGCCTGTGGCGGTGGTAGTAGCGGTGATGGTGCATCGAATGCACAAGTTGAACTTGGGGCAGCCTTACCCGATCAAGGTGATTACATAGCTGTTGTACAACAATCGTTGAGTTTGCCGGAGTCTGAGCGCTCAGGTTCACTAACAGTGGCGCGCAGTGGCCGAGCAACGAGTGCAAGCTCGGTTTCGTATCGTTTTATCGCCGGAACTGCCACTGCTGACACTGACTATCGCGCGACCAGTGGTACGTTGAATTGGTCAGCCGGTGACACCAGCTTGCGCACCATTGATTTTCTGGTTGAATCGGATGTTGAATCAGAAGCTGATGAAACATTCAGTGTCCAGCTGTTCGATGTTGTCGGGATCGAACAGCTCGGCATTAATGATAAAAGCGTTGTGACTATAAATGACGCTCCGTGCAATACAGCATTCCCGACTATGGTCGCAGCGAATACACAATTATCCGCACCTTGTTATCGATTAAGTGGTTCTTCAACTGTAGGTGGGGCCGCGCAGTTGAGTTTGTCGGCGGGTACAACAGTCATTGCTGACGCACAAGCTTCAATTACTATTGCCGGCAATGCGGCACTGAACAGCGCTGGTTCTGCCAAACTGCCGGTCACCTTCAAAGGTGTGAATGACCAGCCCGGATATTGGCAAGGATTCGATTTGGAAAGCAGCAGTGCACTGCACCGTGTTGTTTACACCGAATTTAACCACGCTAATGATGCGTTGGTATTGAAAGCCGGTGGCTTTGCTGCCTTGGACAACAATTACTTCAACAACAATGCAGGCGCGGCGGTAGTTTTACCATTGACTGATGCAAACACTGTGGGACAACAAAATACCTTTACTGATTCCGCAGGTGGTATCGAGTTGACAGGCAGTGTAATTGACGCCGATCAAACCGTGCACTTGTCGGCCCAAACAACGCATTACGTTTTAGCGCATTCGTTAGTCAATTCAGGGACTTTGTCCTTGGCGGCAGGGACAGAGTTGGCTATGGCAGACAATGTGAGCGTTCTGGTGCTGAGCAGCGGCGCAGTTAATGCAGTAGGTACCCAACAGGCCCCAATTGTTATTCGTGGTCTGGAAGACGCACAGGGCTATTGGGACGGGATTCAGTACGTGTCCAGTAACCGTGCAGATAATCGATTCGAATATACAACCATTTCAAACGGTGGTGGAGACCCTGCCAGACCCGGCAATCTTATCGTAGATGGCCTGGGCACCCGCATAACACTGCAACACTGTGCGTTAACGCACAGCGCAGGCTATGGAATTCTGTACGATTCAGCGGACTTTGAAGTCGATCAACTGGATGTTGTTTTCGAGCAAAACAGGCTTGGTGAACAGAGTATGTGATCTATTTCCTCTCAGTTCGAGTGCTTTGTCTGAATTTAGCTCAACGGTAGTGGTGGCCTGACTATCTTGCTGCAACTCTGCGAACTGGGTTGCCATATCATCACTGTGTAAGTGATACTTTCGCTCCGACGTTACCGGAATTGGCCGGTAATCTATTTTTATGTCTGGAGCTGCTCGCTATGAAGCGCACCTTTGATTTTATTGGTTTGAACTCGGTTATATCTGAGTCATTCAAGCCGTTGCACCACGTAACCGCTTCTTCGGCCCGCAAAGCCGGTATGGACGCCGGGATAAAGGGTACAACGCCGGCAAACTGCCATCACTCGTATTTCACCACGAAAGAGCTCGAAAAAGAGTGGTACCGCGGGTACCGTATGGGCAAGCAAAACCGCGAATAATGGATAATGCCGGTTGGATTAGTCCAACGGGCATTCATTCTTATTTCACCTAAGCTACTCAATTGCTTCGTGGCGTTGTAAAATTGGCAGCATGAGCTGCCTTGAACTAGACGATAACGACATCTTGAAAGTGGCCAACCCGATGATGGATGACATCATTCGTGGCTTGGCACGTCGAGATTACTCTCTCTATACCTGTCACTTTTCAGTTGATCTGAAAAGCCTCGGCGGGCCTGACGATTTCCTGGCTCAGTGCGATCAGTACGCGGCCGATTGGGGATCGCCAGGGGAGCGCGAACTGGTTGCGATCTTCAGAAAACAGAAGAGCTTTACCCTGGTTTGGAATCAGAACTTCTCTGGCACTGACGGTCAGGTGATGTCGATGATGTGCGTGGCTTTGAAGGGTGGTCGGTATTTTGTTGATCATCTGTTGTTGCATTAATCCACTTACACAACACAAGCCTGTTGCAGGGCTGCGTTCGCCCATTCAGTTCGAGCATGGGTCTAACGGGATCAAGTTGGCTTTGATCGGCAGTCTGTATGGAAGTGAAGGGCAAAGCTATCGGGCACAGCGATACTGCCACTAGGGCAGCATCGTCTGCCTGCATGCTATAGGTGGTAACGAAAACCGCCACCAAACGTTAATTCGTCTATTAAATCGACGCCAAAATAAACTTCGCCAAAGTCCATTGCCTTGACTAGGCCTGCACCAAACCCGAATTCGGTTTCATCGTAACCAATAAAATCGAATTTATGCATGCCAACATTGGCGTGCTATCCCAGATCGCTGCTGCCAACCTGAGAGCCGCTGAGTAGTGCTTCGATAGTGAGAACGTCCCCGTCTGCGGTGTTGCCAAAATCGTCTTCAAGATCAATTTTGTGAAAAGTGGCTTTAACAGCAAAATCGGCAGATTGTGTTACACCATCAATTTGATAAAAAACACCTGTGCCAAAGGCTTAGCCATCGATTTCAACTTCGTCGAAATCGGATTTGCCAAAGTCAACGAACACAATAGCCTCGGGGGAACATCTGTAGTTAAAGCGGCCGCTAAAATACGTGTAGCCTATTTCGGCTAGATTTCCGGTGACGTATCCACCCTCAACGGATGTGGAGGGTGCAGTTTGAATGTTGGCTGAGCGCCCAGACAGCAAACCGAAGTACTATGTCATAACAACTGATTGACTCAGCATGTACACCAGTGAGCCTATTGCAATTTTTACAATGGTGTTTTTCGGTTGTGAAATTGACTTATCAAGCAACTTGATAAGCGACTTTGAGATCGATATTGTTTTTGTTCGTGTCGGCACGATCATGCTTCTCACATTAAATGTGTTTACAAATTAAGTTACAACCGCCTTCACAACAAAAATGTACCGCGGGAAAGTGCTATTAAATTTACAGCAGAGAGTACAACTCGTCATTACAGCTGTTGCTTCAAACGATGTTATACCATGCCAATAAGAATCGCATGGCGTGTCACTAGTGTGACAAAAACGCGCACATGTAATAACTCGAATTGCTAAGCTGTTGTCAAACAACGGTCAAACAACGGTCAAACAACGGTCAAACAACTGTCGAACATGGCGATCGAATATAGATGTGGAGCATAACTGCGTTGTTCTTAAAATTAATAAAAGGGGAGGAGCCAGTTTGGCTCTTCCACCTCGATAAACTTAGACTTTTAGCTAGGGCCGCTAACTAGTGCCCATCCAGAAACGACGTTTTTTGATTGAGGTTATATCGTTTGCTGATGTTGACGTTCTTTAGATTGTATTGCATCGGTGCTGCCACCGCAATTTCGTCGTTTTTGACCTGGTTTACTGATTTTTAAGCGTTAGCTACCATCAGGAGACATCTATTCTCTCCT